>Ga0181566_10003894_pt1 | contig 12193 bp, 14 predicted proteins | sample 101ome_15_FD_133762 | JGI IMG/M metagenome (GOLD analysis project Ga0181566, IMG submission 133762) | Coastal salt marsh microbial communities from the Groves Creek Marsh, Skidaway Island, Georgia - 101402AT metaG (megahit assembly) | ecosystem: Environmental > Aquatic > Marine > Intertidal... | reverse complement strand
TGCAATTTCTTACCTGGTTCACCGATTTTTTCGACCAGGCGTGACTCTATATTCATGTGCACATCTTCGAGATCCACACGCCATTTAAAATCTCCAGTCTCAATTTCATGCTTAATTTCATCCAAAGCCGACACAATGGCATCACATTCATCTGCACTCAGAATATTAATTTTTGCCAACATGCGGGCATGTGCTTGCGAACCGGCAATATCTTGCGCATACATACGCTGATCAAAGCTTACGGACGCGGTAAATTCTTCCACGAAAGCGTCTGTGGACTCAGTAAAACGACCACCCCAGGGTTTATTTTTCGGTTCTTTATCGGACATAGGCGTAGGCTTGTTTGTGATACATCGGAATATAGCCTCTCTAGCGCTATACTGTAAACCAAACCTGACTGATTTAGCCATGTTATTGAAATTTAAAAAACAACCAATCTCGGCTCAAGAAGAAATCGGATTTCTTCCAGACTTGTCCAATCCACGTGTGATCAGTGTGGCACTGATTGCTGCCGTAATACTTGCCATTATGTTTGCGCTCGCCGCCACTCCCGAAGATGGCCAACTGTGGAGAACCCTACCTCTGCTCATATTATTCATGATGAGCCTGACCTTAAGTATCATAATCGTTCTACAAATCTCACGAAAATTTCACTCAACATTAGCACCCAAAGCTCTGGCGGCTTTTTGTATTGGCATTAGTCTGATTATTACCTATGTGCTCTCAGTGTTTGCTCTTTGGAACACCAACATGCCATTAACAGCCGCACATGAATCCATATTTTGGAATTTCTTTTTGATCAGAAACTACCTCATCAGCGCGATACTGAGTGCTGTTATTCTGCGTTACTTCTACGTTCAACATCAATGGAAATCTAATATTCAGACTGAAGCACGCTCGCGTATACAGGCATTACATGCTCGCATTAAGCCGCATTTTTTATTCAACAGCATGAATACCATCGCAAGTTTAACGGTATCCGACCCGCACAAAGCCGAAAAAGCTGAGCTCGATCTGGCCGATCTTTTCCGCGTATCATTGGCCCAACAAGACAAAATCCCTCTCAATGACGAGCTGAACTTTATACGCGGTTATATCAATATAGAGGAACTACGCTTAGGTGAAAGACTCAATGTCGCATTCAATATACAAACCGGTCTCAATCTAACCACACCCGTTCCCGCATTGATCATTCAACCCTTAGTAGAAAATACCATTTATCATGGGATTGAGCCTTTTACTGCCGGTGGCAGGATAATTATAGACATCAGCAGTGATGATCAAGGTTTAATCGTGCGTATCACCAATCCCATTCCGCAAGAACGTGACCCCGAACGTTCAGGCAACAAAATGGCACAAGACAACATTCGTCAGCGTTTACAACTCGCTTATGGTGGACAGGCGAAAATGGATATTTATGAATCAGGCGAAGATTACACGGCTAGCTTTAATATCCCATTTAATGCAAAGTAAAATTCATACAAATCGAATAATCAGCAGGTATTGAATATGAACATACTTATTGTAGATGACGAAGCTCCTGCTAGAGATCGTTTGAGTCATATGATCTCTCTTATCGACAATATACAGGTATGTGGGCAAGCCACACATGGACTTGAAGCTGTCACATCAGTACAAACCAACCAACCTGATATCGTATTAATGGACATTCGCATGCCTGGCATGGACGGTTTAGAAGCCGCCAGACATTTGAGTGAAATGGATGAGCCACCCGCGATCATTTTCACCACTGCATTCAGTGAGCATACCCTTGAAGCTTATGATGCTAATGCAATCGATTATTGTGTTAAACCAATACGTCAAGAAAAACTAGAGAAAGCGCTAGCTAAGGCACGCAGACTAACTAAAGCACAAATTGTCACGCTAGACTTAGAAACTAATAATACTGGTCGTAGCCATATCTGTGCGCGAGTTCGTGGTAATCTGGAATTAATTGCAGTTGATCATATTGCTTATTTTCTAGCTGACCAAAAATACATCACTGTGCGTCATAAAAACGGAGAAGTATTGATCGAAGATGCACTAAAAAACCTCGAAGTCGAATTCTCCTCGCGCTTTTTACGTGTACATAGAAATGCTCTAGTCAACACTAATTTCATTAGCGGAATGGAGAAACAGTCTGATGCACGCTTTGCAGTGACCTTCAAGGGTCTCGACGACAAACTCGAAATTAGTCGGCGTCATGTAGCGGAAGTGAGGAAGTTTCTCAAGGTAAAATAGACTTTAGCCCTGTATACTCTAGGCGATTAGATTGTGATACTGAAACCCTTTATTTTGACATTAACATTAGGCCAAACTCTTGACGCGCATAACTATCGCCACACGTGAAAGTCAGCTTGCATTATGGCAGGCTCATGAAGTGTCACGTTTACTCACGCTTCATCACCCAGATCTAGACATCGAAATCCTTGGTATGACAACCCAAGGCGACCGTTTCTTACAAGCCTCACTGGCCAAAGCTGGTGGCAAAGGTTTATTCGTCAAAGAATTGGAACAATGTCTGATCGATGAACGGGCGGATATAGCCGTACACTCCATGAAAGATGTTCCTTTCGAACTCCCTTCTGGTTTACACATTAGTACTATTTTAGAACGAGAAGATCCTCGTGATGCATTCGTATCCAATCACTATTCTAGCTTCGAAGATTTACCTGAAAATGCAATAGTCGGTACATCCAGTACTCGTCGTGAATGTCAGATCCGCGCTCTGCGACCTGACTGCAATATTCAACCCCTACGCGGCAACGTGAATACGCGCTTAGCGAAGCTAGATGAAGGCCAATATGACGCCATTATACTGGCCAGCGCTGGTCTGAAACGTCTAGGTTTTGGTGATAGAATCAGATCCACTCTAGACACAGATATCAGCCTGCCCGCGATCGGACAAGGGGCTATTGGTATTGAATGTCGCCAACAAGATGCCAACACCCAAGCCCTGTTACAACCACTACACCATGAAATGACCGCGCTTTCTGTCTGTGCCGAACGAAAAATTAGCACCGCATTATCGGCTAACTGTCATTTGCCCATTGCTGCTCACGCCACCCAAACAGATCAAACTCTCACCTTGCGCGCACTCGTCGGCTCTTTGGACGGCCAACAAATACTGCGGGCTGAACACACCGGAGCAGTCAGTGCTATGTCGACTATCAGTCAAACAGTTGCGGATGACTTGATTGCGCAAGGCGCATTGGAATTAATGGCAGCGATGGATAATGATCATTCCTAGGCTATTGCAGACCCTATGAGACCTCATGATCTTAACGTTGTGTTTACTCGGCCCCGACATCAGAATCCTGTGTTGGCCGAAAAATGTCGTCTACTCGGTATCCGCAGTCACTGTTTTCCATGTATCGACATTGCCCCCATAAACTCACAATCTGTGCATCGGCAACTCAAGCACACGCTTGATCACTATGATTATATTTGCTTCACCAGTCCCAATGCAGTGACTCATGGCCTCATCAGCCTTCCGCAATTAAAACACCTACCCGCCCACACTCAGATTGCAGCTGTGGGTGAATCCTCTGCGCGTGCACTGCGTACTCAGGGTTTTAGCACTATTATCACTCCCACCACTAGCACCGATACGGAAGGCTTATTGGCCGCACTAGAACCCTACCCCCTGGCTGACAAGAAAGCCCTCATCATAAAAGGGGTAGGAGGACGTGAATTACTTAAACAAGCCTTGCAAAACCGACACTGTGTGGTTAACACTTGTGATGTCTATCAGCGTGTTTTGCCCACAGATAATAGTCCATTACCTAAACAAATTGATGCGATTTTATTCACTAGCAGTGAAAGTGCTGAAAATTTTGTGCAGTTGAATCACTTATCAGAAAATGCTGAGCTGATGGATTGTCAAACCATTGTCGGACACCCTAAAATTTCTGAAAAAGTATCCTCTCTTGGGTTCAAAAAAACCCCTATAATAGCGGCAAGTCCTACTGATGGAGATATGTATCAAGCTATCTTAACTTGGCTGGTAACACATACTTAAATCAACCATTATTTCATCTGTCACTAGCGTTAATTAAGCCACTTGGTAGAGATCACTCATTACCTATGAGTTCAACCTCATAATAACTACACTTGAGATACTCAATGACAGAAAAAAGTGAAAACATCACAGCAACATCAACCCACTCTCAATCAGAGGCAGTTCCTGCAACTCATTCAGATGCTCGCTCACAAAATCATCAACACATAAGCACGGATAAAATTGGAAAAAACACAACACACGCACAGGCTTTTCAAGCTTCAAGCGCAACATCAAATGGGCGCATGATGCTTACGCTCACTATTACCTCGGTGGTTTTTCTCGTAGTGACAATCATTAGCGGCATTTTAGCCGTGCGTCATCAACAACAAACTAATCAAGATTTAATCACCTCCGTAACTGATCTGAATAGCAAAATCAACAACCTCAACTATGATGCAAAAATTGGCGAACTATCCACGATCATTCAACAAACCTCTGATGAACATCAAATCTCATCCCAAAATTTATCTCATCAAATACAACAATTACAACAGCAACAAAACGAGTTAAGTGCACGTTCCAAACTGAATCAACAATATTTACAAGCAGACGCACACGAATGGATGCAATATGAAATCATGCATTTGTTACGTATGGCCAGTCACCGGCTTACACTCTCATATGATATTCCGGGTGCAACAGCGGCACTGCAAGCTGCGCAAGCACGAATTGCTGAGCTCGATGATCCCACCCTGTTAGATATCACTCAATCCATCCAACAACAGATAAAGAACCTGTCACAATTGACTGTATTGGACGCAAGCAACTTACATGAACAAATTGACGCAATCAGGAATAAATTAAGCTCTGCATTAATCGATGCTCCATCTCTTGATCATGAAACATTGACTACAAATAAAGCAATCCCTACACAAGAGCAGACAACAACTGATGTGGCAGAGCACACCACAACCAATCAAATATGGAATGCAAGTCAGTCAATTTTACTCAAACTTATAGAATCGGCTAAAGCCTTGTTCAATGACTCCGTGCAAGTCACTCATGGGACACAGAACTCCGCAGAATTTTTAAAACATCAAAACAATCGACATACCTATGAGATGGTTAACATTCGCTTGTTAGAAGCCCAACATGCCATTGCTCAACGCGATAACGAAAGCTATAAACAACAACTGGATGCTGCTAGTCAAAGAATTCGTGCCCACCCAGGATTTCAACATCAAACATCTATTATTGAAAACATTCAAACTTTAAGCGAGATAAACTTAACTCCACAGCCACCTGACATCAGTCAGCCTGGCAACCTTCTTGCTGAAAAGATGACACAAAGCAAGGTTTCAAAATGACTAAAAAAATCTCTTTAGTTCTATCCGCCGGCCTCATGATCACCTTCATGGCCATGTTTGTCATGAGAGAACCCGGTGTTGCCGTGTTCAGCTATGGTGAAATAACCTGGGAGCTATCGCTGACTCATTTTTATTTCGCTACCATTGCAATATTTATTCTGCTGTACTGGTTGTTTAGATTGTTTGGAAAAATTTTACGCCTACCAACACAACTAAAACACCAAAAACAACAAAAAACTCGTTTAGAAATTTTAAACGCAATGGAGCATACATTGATTCATGCAGCCTTGCATGATTGGGACAGCGCAATTAAAACCAGCACACGACATATCAAAGATAGCCCCATAAAAAAAGGACAGCATGCTTACACAGCATACTGTGCTAATGAAATAGGTCACATAGATATGCGCACTACACATATCAATCAACTGCGAGCGACCGCAGGAGGTACTCATGCGGCCAATTTGCTGGAAGCAGGATTTATGTTGCAAGACCAAAAACCTCAAAAAGCACTGAGCCTACTAGAAGATGAATCTGCTGAAGATGCATTGGTGCTCCACTACACGTGTCAGGCTTTTTTACAAATCAAAGACACACTGGCCATTGAATGCACTCTGCCTAAATTATTTTCATATACACAACAGCACACTCAAAACCATCAAACATTTCAAGATACCTGCATTGAGTGCTTGCATTACTTAACAGAAAGCTATCATGTAAACACTCAACCTGAATCATTAGCAGCACTATGGAAAAGTTATCATAAGATCATACAAACTCAACCATCGCTATTAGAACAATTTGTTCATAGACTCAATCAACAAAAACAAGATGTGTTAGCCGAGCAAATTATCGTAAGCTCATTACAACAAGACTGGAACGAGAGATTAGTACAAATTTTTGGCTGTCTACAATTAGATAATGTTGAGCAGCGAATAAAAATAGCGCAACAATGGTCTATTGAACATAAAGACAGTGCTAATTTGCTACTAACCCTAGGACGCCTGCATAAACAACTTAAGCATTGGGGGCAAGCAAAGAATCACTTAGAGTCTAGTTTGAGTCGGCAACCACTAGTCGCAACATACGCTGAGCTCGCCGACCTTCATGAGCAATTAAATGAAGTTGCTGACGCACGTCGCTGTGCAAAAAAAGCCTTACATTTAACTACTCATTATTGATGATGTGTGCATTTTATTGTTAACCAAAAATTATTGACATGAATATCATTATTGGCTGTGGTTATCTAGGACGTGAGCTGTGTAAACTATTACCAGAACATAATGCGCAAGCTCTGTGTTGCGTAGTGAGCTCTCAAACCAGCACACAGCAATTATTGGCATACGGATTACCAGCACAACGCTTGGATTTAGATCAACTATGCCGTGATTTTGCGTGGCCACAATTAACTGATAGTGATGTGTATTTTTTTGCCCCGCCTAGTAATACTGATAAAACCGATCAGCGTATGCGCTCTTTCCTCACTTTATGTCAGCACCATAAGCCACGCCGTATTGTCTATATCAGTACATCAGGCGTTTATGGAGATTGTCAGGGCAACTGGGTAGATGAAAACAGTCCCTGCAAACCACTCACGACCCGCGCCCAGCGTCGCTACGATGCTGAGCAAGCCTTGATAAGTTTTTGTCGACGTATGGCCTGTCAATACATGATATTGAGAGTGGGCGGAATTTACGGGCCAGAAAGATTACCACTCGCTCGATTACACAACGTTAAAGTGATTGACCCACAACAAGCCCCCTACAGTAATCGAATTCATATAGCGGATTTAGCGCAAGTGTGTGTCAAAGCTATGCAAGCATCCACTTATAACCACATATTTAATGTCGCCGACAATGCGCCTACTTCGATGAGTGATTACTTTATCAAGTTGGCTGAATTTGCTGGTGTGCCTGGGCCTGAATGTGTGCCACTGGCGAATGCTGCACAAGAATTAAGTCCAGCCATGTTGTCATTCGTTAACGAGTCAAGACGTATGCGAACCACCAAAATGACTGATATTCTCGGCGTAAAACTCAATTTCCCCGATTTAAACAGCGGTCTGATAGATTGCTTTAAACAACTAAATGCACCATAATTTCAAAGCAAATAAGTTACTAAGCTTTAAAACAACATAAATAATTAAAAAGCAACAAAAACAACAAGCGCAACGCATTAATTAAGTCTGACATCAGCGCAATTAGTGTAAGCAACTTGTATTAAGTAACTTATATAAAGACACTGTGAACATTGCTTTAGTGAATGCATTGGGGTGACACAACGATGTCGTGGCCAATAATAATCACAGAGTTAAAATCACAGCACACACAATGGTTCAAAATGGCACACATGTTTAAACATATTGCTATCAGTTTTACTTGTCTATTTTTAATCTGGATATTGCTATCAGGTTACTTTAAATCCAACCTGGTTATCCTAGGGTTACTATCGTGCACATTGGTCACGATTCTAAGTGTTGCTTATAAAGTTTATAGTCCGTACCAACATCGTCTGGCAATTAACCTTCGTCTACCATTTTATCTGCCATGGCTATTACTGGAAATTATCAAATCTAACCTACATGTGGCACGTTGCATCCTGACTAATAACATTCAGCCACAAACGTTACGCATCAAACCCAAACAAAAAACCGATGCTGGTCTCGCCGTTCATGCTAATAGTATTACACTCACACCGGGCACCATTAGTGTAGATTATTCATCTGAGCAATTGTTAGTGCATGCCCTTACCCATCACACTGCTGAGGGTGTAAAAAGCGATGAGATGAATATTAAAATCGCGTCTTTGGAGAACCTCAAATAATGATGATGTGGGCACTCATTGCCATGATGGTCGTCATGTTAATGTTGATCATACGCGCCTGCTTGGGGCCTACTTTATATGATCGTATCCTAGCGATTAATACTTTTGGTACCGTCACAGTGTTAACACTTGCCATACTGGGCTTTTTCATGGGTCGACCAGACTTTCTTGATATCGCTCTACTCTATGCATTAATCAATTTCATTGGCACTATTGCGGTATTAAAAATTTATCGTTTTGGCAACCTAGGTGGACAGGATGGCCCAATAAAGGATTCAAGCGAGCATACAGACCACCAACCCTCTCACTCTGGCAATAAAGGAGTGTAACTCTTGGTCCAAGATTATCTCAGCATTATTCTGCTCTTCAGCGGTAGCGTTCTGTGTCTGATCGGTGCGTTCGGCATCATCAAAATGCCCGACTTTATTACCCGTGTGCATGCATCCAGCTTGATTGATAGTTTAGGTGCAGTATTAATACTTTCAGGCCTTGCCATAACCTCCGGCATGACCTTCGTCACTATAAAACTGATGATTATTTTAGCTCTGCTGTTAGTGACCGGTCCAACAGCAATACACGCCTTAGTCAATACCGCTATGCATGACGATGTAAACCACATACAAGCCAAAGATCAAAAGGACTCATCATCGAACATTTAGTCCCCATTTTCTTTTTAAGCCTTCTCGCCATCACTGCAATTGCAATCATCAATATGCGCAATATTTTTTCAGTGATCATTATGGGTGGTATGTATAGTCTGATCTCAGCCATATTGTTTGTGGTACTTGATGCTGTCGATGTCGCCTTCACTGAAGCTGCCGTCGGCGCAGGTATTTCCACTGTTTTATTTCTGAGTGCTTTTTCAATTACTGGCAAACATCACGAGTTGAAACGAAAAAGTCATTTGCCAGCATTATTAGTTGTATTAACTACAGGGGCGGCATTAATTTACTCCACGCTTGATATGCCTGCTTTCAGTGATCCACAAGCCCCCATACACCAACATGTAGCACCACACTATATAGAACAGAGCTATGCAGAAATTGGCGTACCTAATTTAGTTACCTCGGTACTCGCCAGTTACCGCAGCTTTGATACCTTAGGTGAAGTCACCGTAGTATTTACTGCCTTAATAGCTGTCTTGTTATTGCTAGGCGCTGTGCGAGAAGATGAGGAATAGGCTATGAAAAAAAATCCTATCCTGCGTGAAACCAGTCACCTGTTAATCCCTGCGATTTTACTATTCGCTTTATATGTCCAGTTTCACGGCGACTATGGTCCGGGTGGCGGGTTCCAAGCCGGTGTTATTTTTGCTAGTGCAATTATTCTTTATGCATTGTTACATGGTGTAAAGAGTGCTGAACAAGTCGTGTCATTAAATTTAGCTAAAACTTGTGCTGCCTGTGGTTTACTACTCTACGCGGGTGTTGGTGTTGTTGGCATGCTATGGGGAGGTAATTATTTAGATTTTAATGTACTCGCAGATAATCCCATTGATGGACAGCATTGGGGAATTTTACTGATTGAGTTGGGTGTAGGTCTGACAGTCGCTAGTGTCATACTTGCAATTTTTTATGCCTTCACAAAATTTAAAAAATAATGATGTCATTGATTACTGATTTATATGCCTATTGGATCAGCGTACTGTTGATGATGGTGGGCTTGTATATAGTGATTGACCACAACAATCTATTTAAAAAACTTATTGGTCTGAATATTTTCCAGACCTCTGTTTTTATTCTTTTTATTTCAATGGGCAAGGTCGATCAAGGCACAGCACCCATTCTAAAAGATGGTTTTGAGACTTTTTCTAACCCACTACCCCATGTGCTAATCCTGACGGCTATTGTTGTCAGTATCGCAACTACCGCAGTGGGCTTAGCATTAGTCGTCAGTATTAATAAGTATTACAAAACCATCAATGAGAGTGAAATAGAAGCCATAGAAAGGGAACAGGAATAATGATACTCATGCATACACCTGCCCTACAGGTGATCATCCCTTTAATTGCGGCTCCACTATGCTGTCTATTGCCTAAAAGTCGACTAGCTTGGCTATTTACCACATTGGTCAGCTTGAGCACCTTCGCCATTTCTGTGCTACTGGTCTGGCAAGTGCATTCTGTCGGAGTAATAGATTATGAAATGGGTAGTTGGCCTGCCCCTCTTGGTATCAAATATCACATCGACAGCCTCAGTGCCTTTATATTAATACTGATCAGCGCCATCGCTAGTATCACCTTACTGGGTGCAAGATCTATCATTGAACAGGAAGTCTCCCATCGTAAACACGCCTTATTCTACACGGCATTTTTATTATGTCTGACCGGTCTGCTAGGTATCGTGGCGACTAATGATGCTTTCAATGTATTTGTATTTTTAGAGATTAGCTCATTATCGACCTATGCTTTGATTGCCATGGGACGTAACCGCAAAGCCCTCATGGCCGCTTACGAATATCTCATCATGGGCACTATAGGCGCGACCTTCATACTCATAGGCATTGGTTTGTTGTATATGCAGACTGGCACGCTGAATATGTTCGATCTACATGATCGTATGCCTATCATCGGTGGCTTCAACAGCGTACATGCAGGGTTCGCATTTTTTACTGTTGGTATTTTTCTCAAGTTGGCGTTATTTCCTCTGCATCAATGGCTACCCAACGCTTACACTTTTGCTCCGTCCATGGTCAGTGTTTTCTTGGCAGCTACCGCGACCAAAGTCGCGTTGTACTTACTTTATCGTGTGTTTTATACAGTCTTTGGTTTTGAATTCTCGTTTAGTACTCTGCACTTAGGAGCCGTGCTATTACCATTATCTATCGTGGCAATTATCGTGAGTTCACTGATTGCTATATTTCAATCCGATGTAAAACGGCTATTGGCTTATTCTAGTTTGGCTCAAATCGGCTACATGACACTTGGCGTCTCTTTACAAACCCAAGCCGGCTTGATAGCGAGCATGATCAATCTTTTCAATCATGCTTTCATTAAAGGGGCTTTATTCATGTGCCTAGCCTGCTTAGCCTATAGTATTAAGACCACTAGCTGCGAGCACATGGCGGGTATAGCAAAAACAGAACCATGCGTAGCTGCGGCCATTGTTGTGGGCGGAATTGCTTTAATTGGTTTACCACCCACTGCGGGCTTTATCAGCAAATGGTACATAGTCCTAGCGGTACTGGAAACCTCATGGTGGTTAGCCATAGTCGTGGTGCTTACTTCTTTGCTTGCAGTGGTCTATGTTTGGCGTGTCGTTGAACAGATGTATTTATGCCACCCTATAGATAATATTCAACAGGGAACTCCCGTTCCGATGATGCTCCTAAGCTGCACATGGGTAATGATTTTTCTCAGCGTCTATTTTGGCATCGATAATAGATTTCCTGTACGCATGGCCACCATGGCAGCTGAGGTATTAATGCCATGAGTTTGTTCACACTTATACTCGCAAGCCTATGTGTCCCACTAGCGGGTGCGATTGTAATTTTCTTATCTCGAAGATTTTCACGTATCATAGAAATCGTTTTTGTTGCCAGTGCCGCAGTCTTATTGTTCATCACCGTTTCAATTTTTAATTTTGGCAGTGCTATCTATCATCAAACCGTCGAACTTTACCCCCTGATAGGTGATATACCGCTCGCCTTTCATGTTGAACCTCTAGGTTTGGTCTATGCCGGCGTGGCCTCCAGTTTGTGGTTAGTCACCACCATTTATGCCATTGGCTACATGAATGCCAATCAGGAGAAAAAACTCGCCCGTTTTTATATGTGCTTTTGTATCGCCATGATGGGTGTCATGGGCATAGCTTTCGCGGCCAATCTACTCACACTATTTATCTTTTATGAGATCCTCACCATCAGCACCTATCCACTGGTAGCACACAAGGAAAATACTGAAGCAAAAAATGGTGCTAGAGCCTATCTAGGCCTGTTATTAACAACCTCTATCGGCTTTTTCTTAGTGTCTATTTTATGGACATGGCAGGTGAGTCATAGC
>Ga0181566_10003890_pt1 | contig 12195 bp, 13 predicted proteins | sample 101ome_15_FD_133762 | JGI IMG/M metagenome (GOLD analysis project Ga0181566, IMG submission 133762) | Coastal salt marsh microbial communities from the Groves Creek Marsh, Skidaway Island, Georgia - 101402AT metaG (megahit assembly) | ecosystem: Environmental > Aquatic > Marine > Intertidal... | reverse complement strand
TTACCATGCTGAAATCCGGTGAGCCCAACGGGTGCCAAAGCGACGGGCATTTGCACAGGCTGCCCAAGCATTGTCGAATTTAAAGAGCGTTCGCTGATATCCACAAGCACCCGTTGCTTGAAGCTTAAAGCCTGCAACTGATCTACGTTGGCGCGAAAGGTCTGCTCAGTCCAGGCGCCCGATTCCGTGTAGTCAAAAAACATCTTGGGTACCCGTCGTTGGTAAAGCGTTTTTAGGTCTGCGATGCAGGTGATAGCACTCATTAACGGAACTCCACAGTGGACGAGAAGAAAAAGGATTAACGCGCGTCTGCTTCTAAAGCTAAGTCTAGCTAAATCTTGTGTTGTCCGCCGAGTCAATTCCTTTAGCGTAAGAGAAAGTGGTGGCACAAACGATCGATCAAGTGAGGTGCAACACTGCGATGAATTCGATGCGGGAGGATAGTTCGCTCACTATTTGCTGCTTAGTTCTCCCGGACGTAAACGACCAAAAATTCAAAGACGCGAAGCTTTAAGGCCGCAAGTGCGCAACCACTCTAAAGCTCAAAAGTTGAAAATCTAAAGTTCCAAAGCCCTACCGCCCTCAAGCCCTGAAGTCCTGAAGTCTTGAAGTCTTGAAGTCTTGAAGTTCTAAAACCCTTACCCCCTAAAGCCATTAAGTCCTCAAGATTTAAGTCGCTGAATTTAAAAAAACTTGTGGCTTGAAGGTCGAAAGGCTTCAAGCGCTCGACACAATCAACACAGAGGAGACCGAGGCTCAAGACAGATAGCTCACGCACCGAGTGAAAATGATCTCGGGACAAGAAGGCTTCAACTTGCGCCACGTTACACGCTACCATGCTTCTCTGACTGAGTATTTCTCGGAGGTAGCCAATGAGCCAATGGCAATACAAGAAAGGTCTTCATGAGACGGGGCAGGGGGTCTATGCGTGGCTACAGCCCGATGGCGGTTGGGGTTGGTCAAACGCTGGTCTTATCGTTGATGGTGAGGCCTCGCTGCTGGTCGACACCTTGTTTGACGCCAAGCTCACGCGGGAGATGCTTACCGCAATGGCCGACGCCAGCGGTGTGGATGCTGAAGCCATCCAAACGGTGGTGAACACGCACGCCAACGGAGATCACACGCATGGTAACGGGCTTTGTATCAATGCGGAGGTGATTGCCTCAAAGGCCAGCGCATCCGAGATGGAGTCATTTACGCCCTCGATGATGCAAGGTTTCATGGCAGCCGCAGGGAGCATGGGCGACACGGGAGCCTATCTTACGGATATCTTTGGCGCTTTTGATTTTAATGATGTGGCAGAAAAGTTACCCACGGTGACGTTTACGGGCGAGCTCGAATTGTCCGTGGGCGATAAAGCCGTCCATCTGATTGAGGTCGGGCCTGCCCATACGCGTGGTGACGTGCTCGTCTACATTCCAGAGGATCGAACCATTTTTACGGGCGATATCTTGTTTATCGAAGGTACGCCGCTCATGTGGGCGGGGCCTGTTGCAAATTGGATCAATGCTTGTGAGCGGATTCTGGCTTTGGACCCCGAGGTGATTGTCCCCGGACATGGGCCGATCACGGATGCCGCGGGCGTTAGAGCCGTTCAAGACTACCTCCGTTATATCGAGCAAGAAGCAAGAAAACGATTCGATGCGGGTCTCTCTGTTCGTGATGCGGCAATGGATATTGCACTCGGTGATTATGATCGTTGGATTGATGCGGAGCGAATCGCCATCAATGTCGATACGCTTTATCGAGAATTTAAAGGAGAGCGGGGCGCAACCGACACCGTGGCGATGTTCGGACTCATGGCGGAAATCAAAAAAAATAGACGAGCTTAGGCTCAGCTCTCTTGTTGTTTTGGTATCGGCGATTTTCTTCTTAGAGCTGCTCGTAGAGAAATGAGAGGACAGATCGATCAAACAATCGCGCTCGCAAGTGAGCTTCCGTGTGCCTTGAGACAGACCAAACAAAACACATGGATAGCTGCAGCATAGATCTGCCCTTTTGCCTTTGAGTAGCGAAACCAGGAAGACCACTTAATAGACGAGCAAACCTGAGCATGACTAAACTTCTGAAGACGAAACAAGCGCACTTGGGACGTTATCTACTTATCCCGTTGATCCTGCTGGGTCACGCGACATTCGCTGATCGCCCGACGATTGGTGTCGTGCTTTCAGGTGGCGGTGCTCGTGGCGCGGCTCACATTGGTGTTCTTAAGTATCTGGAAGCTCATCAAATTCCAGTGGATGTCATTACGGGTACGAGCTTTGGCGCCATTGTGGGCGGGCTTTATGCGTCGGGCATGTCGGCCGATGAAATTGAGAGCGCCATGTTGGGAATGGACTGGGAACATGCCTTGACCGATGACGTCTCACGCGCTGACAGGGGGCTTCAACGCAAACGTCGAGAAGACACGTTTTCAATTCCAGGTAGTCCTGGGATACGAAATGGCGAGTTGGTCATCCCATCCGGCGCGATTCAAGGACAGAACGTGGTTCTGGCACTGCAAAAACTCACCGCTCATGTCGCTCACGTCCGTGACTTTGATCAATTGCCCATACGGTTTCGTGCGCTCGCGACCGATATCGTGAACGGTGAGGCCGTTATTCTAAAAGACGGGGAATTAGCCTTGGCGCTCAGAGCGTCAATGGGGGTGCCCGCAATTTTTGCGCCCATCGAGATCGATGGAAGGCTGCTTGTCGATGGCGGTGTGACCAACAACTTGCCCGTTGATGTGGCGAAATGGATGGGTGCCGACGTGGTTATCGCAGTCGACATCACATCACCCATGCTTGATCGGCCTGATGTATCGAACATTCTGACGATCACCGATCAATTAACTCGATTGTTGGTCGTCAAGAATACGGCCGCCCAGCGTTTGCGGTTGAGTGGGGACGATGTGTTGATTATTCCTGAGCTCTCTTCGGTTTCGGCGGTCGATTTCAACGACGCTGGTCCAGCGATCAAGCTGGGCTTCGATGCGGCGCTGAGTCATGCGGATCAACTTAGGGTATTGGAGCAGCCTGCCCTTGAGTGGGCGAGCAAAAAACCCGAGCCGTCTTTTGGTCGTTTGGCTGGCGTTGAAGTGAAAAATCTCTCGTCTCTAGGCGATGCCGTTATTCTCGATCAAGTCACCGTCAAAGTGGGTGATCCCGTGAATTTGGAAACCATTGCCGATGATATGAACCGGATCCATGGCATTGGACAGTTTGAGCTTGTCAGTTATCAGCTAAATGAGACGCCTGAAGGTGAAGTCCTCGAGATTACCGCTCAGGAAAAGCGCTGGGGGCCCAATTACTTGCATTTCGGATTATCGCTCAATAGCGAATTCCACCATGATTCCCGTTTTTCTTTTCTGCTTGGCTATTCAAAACAAGCGCTTAATGAATCCGGCGCGGAATGGCTCAGTTGGGTCAGTTTTGGCGATGAGCCTCAGGTTATGACATCACTTCACTGGCCATTTAGGCAACATCGAGCGCTGTTTGGGTATGCGGAGGCGGGTTACCAAGATGAAGCGCTTTATGACTACGTCGACGGTGAGCGGTTCTCCGTTTACGCGCTCAGGAAGTTGCAGGGCCGCGCCGGATTTGGGTACAGCTACAACGAAAATTGGCACATCACCTTAGGATTGAACCGAATTTCAGGCCGCGCACTTGCAGTCTCGGGTCCTGAGACCTTTGCTGATACGGATATTGAGGAGGGAAGCCTTGACCTTCGTTTTGTTTTTGACACGAGAGACGACATCGACTTTCCCTCACGTGGGACGGTGGTCGAAGCGACTTGGAACAGCTATCTCGAGGCGCTTGGAACTGAGAACAGCTTTCGACAATGGCGAATACACGCGGGCAAGTACTTTGATTATGGGCAACATAACTTAGGGATTAATCTTCATCTGGGAGGTACAGAGTCTGCACCGACGGTAAACACTGAGTTCAGGGTGGGTGGTTACGGTTTGGTTTCAGGCTTGTCCGCTCACGAGCTTAGGGGTCGATACATGGGCGTTATATCGGCGGTTTACTATCAGAGGTTTGAACCTTTGCCTATCTTGGACGGTCTGATAGGCGCGTCGCTCGAGTATGGCGGTGCCTGGCAGAACCGTGACGAGATTAATCGCGATAACTCAGTCATCTCATCAGGGGCATTTATTGGTGCCGACACCCCCATCGGTACTCTGCAGTTGGGTTTTGGCGTGGCTGAAGGCGGCCAGAGGAACTACTACACCCGAATAGGTCGGGTGTTTTGATCCCTGTTAGTAACCAAGGGCACGTAATCTGCTGACGATGTCAGCACCTGCAGTACGGACAGATACCTTCTCGTCGACGTGAGCCACGCTGCCATTTGGCGCTATGTAAAACGTCACGCGTCGCGCAATTCCGCCCGCCAGAACATCGTACATCGCGGAAACCTCGCCCGTCGGATCAGAGAGTATAGGGAAGTTTGCACCATTTTCATGAGCGAACTTCGTGTTGTCCTCGATGGTATCCGTGCTGAGCATGAAATAGACCACATCAAGGCCTGATAATTGATCGATGCTGTCACGCAGCGACTTGCACTCTATCGTTCATCCGCCGGTAAACGCTTTTGGAAAGAAAGCAATCACGGCCGGTCTGTCGCCTAAATACTCGGTTAGCTGGTGCGTCTTACCATCAGACCCTTTGAGTTTGAAGTCCGGCGCTGGGTCTCCAATTTCTAAACTGAGCGCTGCGGGTATAAACACCATCGATGCCAAAGATAAGAGCGCGGTCAAAAAAAGCTGGCCCGCTACGTGAGGTGCTTTGTAATCCCTCATAGAGTGCTTAATTCCCCGCGGCACTGGTTGTCAGCGCGACCATTGATTCAGCGAACTCGCTGACCGTCGGCACGCCAGGTCGAGGTTGGCCCGCACCGGCGGCACTCTCAGGTCGTTTCTTGATTTTGATTCCGCGGGTTTTGCGCGCGACTTCCTCAGGTGCAGTTTGTATTTCGAGTACGGGTCCTAGGTTGGCTGACTCCAGATCGCCGAGTGGTGCTGTGCTCGCATATAGCGTTAACTGCTCCTCACCAAAGGGTGGGCTGATGGTCAGGTCAAATTGATCGTTACCACCGGGCACCTCGTAGATGACGCCACCTTGGAAGTAGACATCTGAACGGTAAGGGTTTGGCAGGACTTGGTATTGGGCGCCGCTCGCATCCTTATAAATAAGCCGTCCAAAAAACGGTTTATTCCCTCGCACATAGGCTTTTAACCCTTCGCCCTCTGTGGGCGATTCATTATTTACCCATAATTTAACGGTTAGCGGCGCGCTAGGGTCCCCGAGTAAAGCGTCAGGGCTCACCTTCTGCAACGATTCTTTAGCGGGCACGACTTCCGCTTGGATCCGTATGGTGTAGCAGTCACCCTGGTCCGTGTCGGCCCAAGTGGCATTCACGATATCGATCACCTTGACGTCTGCTTTCGAGAACGCTTCAACCAAATCCTGTTTGAGCGCGAAATTTTCCATAACAGTCGTGCTCTCTATGTAAGAAGAGGAGAACTCGACGGCTTTTCGTTTTGCGTCCTGTAGTGCGAGGTTTTCTGTTTCTTTTCTGGAGTAATCCACGCCCATGCACGAATAACCCTCAGCTTCGGTGATCGATGAGCTATCAGCCGTCGTTCCTAAGGCGATAGAGAGCATGGCCGCTAGCGCAGTTATGAGGAGGATTCGTTGGGTAGTCGACCCGCGTAGAGCGTGCAATTGAATGGTCATAGTTTTTCCAGAGGCCATCAAGGCTAAATGTTTAACACCTAAACGATTGAAAGCATACCGCCATAAGCTCGTGGTTTGAAAGCGCTAGCTTTGCAGCGCCTTGTTCTGGTCCTGCTCGCAAGGCAAGTCATAGAAGCGGCGACGCTATAAAACAATAATGACACCCGCATCTTCTAACTGGCCGGCTTCGATCATCGAGGACAGTCGTTCCGACGACTCTGTATTCAATACGATGGAAGTCCGTGTGTCACCCCAGGTTCGCAAGGCCTTGAACACCACGGGCCGCTCGCCAACCACTGGGTGCGTTTTCGCGGTGTCTAAATCTCTTGTAAACAAAGAGACCAATTGACCGCGCTCGCTCGCAGCGGATTTCGCTCTGGCAGTTGGGTAAATCACGCCAGCGCGAAGCTGTCTAATCGCTGGTGACATAGAGGGTATAAAATTTGACCCTCTAGCATCGATTACGAGCCCGGTAGGTGTTGTGTCTCGGACGTTTTTTGGTTGCTCCTGACCGAGGAGAGCCTCCAACTTATCAAGTCGAGAGGTCAATTGGTCTATGGCGCCTTGCCAAGCAGCGTCAGAATTTGCATGGACTGGTGAAATGAGGCTGTCAATCGCAAAGGTTAACCATCGGCCCATTTCAAACTTCATCAAACTCGATAGGCTCTCATCCGCATTTTCCTGAAAGATTTGATCGTAAACAGAGGACGCCAAGTTGCCGGCCAGCGGGGCGGTCAGTGTGACCTCACAGGTTCCATCAGCCTGGGGCTTTCTTTCGGTCATCACAGCGCCTTTTAGGGTTCCTTCAACGCTGGACTTGATGATATCGCTCTCAAGCATCAGATTCTCAACGACAGTTACGCCCTCGACCCTGACGCCCTGCAACGACTCCAGCAGGTTTCGCTGAGCATCAACCACAGCCGCTCTGCAGGCCTGCATTTTGGCCAGGCTGGGCGGAGCGCCTTCCTTAGCAATGCCTGCGCCAGCTGCCACCGCAGTGCCGTTCGTCCAGTTAATGCCGCTGTTTGGCCCAACCCATTCGACGTGTTCGGCAGCATTAACCATTGACGCTAAGAAGGCCAACAAAGCCAACAAAGCTATAGATCCTTGGATTTTCGTCATTCTGGTCATCCTCATTTATTCACCATCCATCTCGGCCGCGCCTAACACGGTCATCATCGAGGCTGCTGGCGAAAATTGATTCCCCTTCACGTTGATGGTGTAGGTCGATCCATTTTGAATGTGAAAGGGCTCATTATCGGTGAAGATGTTGTCGCTAAAAACCGGTTGAGCCTGCTCGCTGACGATCACACCCGCGGCCGTTGCGCCCGAAATTCGGTTCCCTCTCATCACGGGCCTCGAAGCGCCTGATGCCACGATCGCGTTGAACGCGTTATCGATCGAATTATCAATCAGGTCAGGCGCGCCCGCCTTCACCTGAATTGGCACGTTGACCAGGTTGGAGGATAGACCAGCCACAACTGAAGGCGACGTTGAGTTGAGTATCAGAAATTCGCCCACCCGATTGCCGTTCTTGGTCGTGAGAGATATCGGAGCATCGCCACTGCCGTAGGCGCCAATCGCACCGAGTACGGTCAATTTGCTGTTGGATGCCAATTCGATAGTCGTCCCGGGCTCGATCATGAGCACCCCATCCGTGGCCACTGTGGATGACCCGTTCAGATAATAGGGACTCTTGCTCGCGCGAAGTCTCTGAATGCCGTGGATCAGTGCAGGCAAGACGTTGGCAACATCTTCAGCGGTTGCAAATCTAGGGTCTGGCGCCGCTACACCAATTATTCGCTGGGCCGCACTTCGATTGCCGGCGGTGTCTTCCACGAAGATTAAGAGTTCTGTATCTGAGAAGTTCTTTAAGCCTCCTACGAGCGCCGTCGTGCTGGTGGCTTCAACGGAAACGCTCAGACTATCGCCTTGTTGAATGAGGACTTTACTTGCGTCCGCGCTCTCGGATGGTCGCCAATTGATCTGAATACCCCCATCCCGCGAGACCAGGGCAACGCCAGACACACCCTCTGGAGGGTTATTGTCGATGGTCAACAGACCGTAAGGCGACACAAAACTTGCAGCCATGCCATCAGCACGCTCAAGCCGGCCAGTCACCGCAGCGTGTTCGACATTGAGTGTACTGTCTATATTGACTTCACCCACGTATTGGCCCGGTTCAGCTTCGATGAGGTCGATTAGGCCGATTCCCGGCACTGCAGCACTCGCTCGGAGCCCTGGGTCTCCCTCAAGCCCTATGGTTAGCGTGTCACCGTAGTTAAGCCGCTGATTCACGCCAGAATGAACGACGGTGATGATGGATGGCAGTTCCTGAGAGGAGAGGGCAACTGGAGACGGCATGTCACTGGCTAATGCTCTACCTAACTCATCCGCAGCACGGTATAAGTTGGCATCTCCATACAAATGCTTGGCTGCAGTCAGTGCGTTAACAATAAGCCCGACAGGAGAGGCCGAAACGCCCCCCGCATAGGATCGTTTGACATCGGCGGATGCCCAGACTACCTCATCCTTTGCGTTAAAGAACTCCAAGGAGACGCCGACCGAGATGCGCGCGGCGACGCCTGCAAACGTTTTGTCATAATGGGTTACGGCGCCTGTGATGATGCCATCCGCACCCACAATTCTCCGTAGTGCCTCTAAGTCGGGTAAGCCTTCGCCGTCTAAACCATAGCCAGCCGCAGCCAATCGAGCGTTGACATCACCTGTATGTATGACGCGGTAGTTCCGACTGCTGAAATGATTGGTCAAGGTTTGCCTCACTACATCGATAGCGAGCTCGCTCTCGGTTTGATTCCTGAGAGGCATGATCGCGAGTGTTCGGGGCAAGTCTGAGCTCGCGGCTTCAACCGTTTCTTCGTTACTTCCGGTAAGAATTGGGCCCGCGAGAATGCCGTCGTCCGTTTGCACCGCACACCCAGAGACCCAAACGATCGTGGCCGCACCCAGCGCGAGGAGTAGGGGCCTAGCTCGAGTAAGCCAACCTAGACTATCTGTGATCATAATGCCTCCTTTTTGACGAGTTATGCTTAAAACACTCAGTGCCTTCATTCACACTGATAGGGGTCGCTTTCGCCCCAATGAGAGCCTTCTTTGGGTGAGCGGCAGTGCGCAATTTCCACCCGCTGGGGGAAAGCGCTCAAGTCCAATTTTGGTTATAACCGGCTTATTCATCATCCTCGGCCTTCTTTTTTCGTCCACCAAACAGCCAAGAACGGTTCAGAGTTTGCGCGAGCTCATCGACGCTCTTGAGCGTCTCATCGGTCGTTTGCATCAATTCAGGCATTAATTCAATCGCGGGCTCACCCGAGGCCATTAGCGTCTCTGTCTGCTTAAGCGTCGAGGTCGCTTGCTCTGTCAGTGCTACGGTGTTGGAAATTGCCTGGCGGAGATCTTCCTGGGATTCATCGAGCAAGTTATCAACGCCGCTAACCGCGTCATCTAGTTGCGTGAGGCTCGACTCGACGGCGCTGAGCACCTGCGGGAGTTGCGCGCTGGCTGCTTCCAACTGGCTCGTCACGGCTTCGAGATTGGCAATGGTTTGATAAAGTGTTGCCTGGTTTTCATCTACTCCAGTTGCAATCGATTCAACCGAGTTCACGATGGTTTCGATCTGTTCTACGATCAACTCGACATCGAGTTGATCAAGCACCGAGCTGATACCTTGAGGGATCTCCGTTCTCAAGAAGGCACCCTCTACTAGCGGTGGTCGGCTCGCGTCACTCGGATGAAAGACCAGTCCTGCGCCGTTCAAAATTGACGACACACCCAGTTCGCTATCGATTTCTAAATTAGAACCCTCGCGATAGAAGTGGGCGTAATCGCCTGACAGGGCAATGGTCACGGAGACGTAACCTTCATCGTCCAATACCAATTCACGAACGTTACCGATGTTCACGCCGCGGAGGGAAATGATGGCGTCTGGCGTAATCCCATAAGTTCTATCGAGCCTAGTTTCAAACAGTATTCGGTCATCCTCTGCGATATTTCTGATCCAGGGGATAATGAATCCGAGCAAGAAAAGGAGGAGGGCGCCAATTACAAACCATCCGGCGATCCGGTCTTTATTGGTCACCGCAAATGCGCGGTGCGGGGCGGCTGCCATTAAGGCTGCTCCAACAATTGACGATCCTGTATTTTTAACACTCGATCGGCCTCTCGTAAAATATGTTCGTCGCTGGTGGTCATGACAAACATTTGTCCGGTGCGTTGTTTACGAGCCGTCAATACCTGCATCACCGAATCAATCATCTCATCCGGCATGCCGCCTTCCAACTCATCGATCAGAACCAGTTTGGGTTCGAGAATGAGAGCCCTTGCTAAGTTGATGAGTCGGGTTTGAACGTCGTTAAGATCATGCGGTTGTAATCTCAAAAGTGATGGGTCGAGATCCAGTTCTTGAAGGATCGCTATGATTCTGTCTTGCGTTTGTTTCGCATCGAGATCGGTATGGAACTCCAATGGCAAGGCGATGTTCTGGAATACGTTATAAAGACTGATCAGGCCGTGCTCCTCATAAGCGTAGCCAATCGCCAGTGCTCGTGATCTTGGATGCATTCCCAGTACATCAATACCATCTAAAGTGATGCGCCCCTCGATGCCCGTGAGCATCCCGGCCAGCGCCTTAAGGAGTGAGGTCCCACCGTCAAGCACTTCGCTGATGATCGCTAGAATCTCGCCATCGTTTACTCCAAAGCTGACGTCGCTAAACATGCTCTGACCAGGATACTCAATCGTCAGATGGTCAACATTCAACATTCAAGAACGCTCCTACTGCGTGTAGGCAAGCAACGACAGCAAGACGTTGATCACGAAAAACACGAGTAATTGGGTTGTTGTCGAGTTTGAGATCGCTTCGGAGACCTCGCTAAAGCTATCTTCAACTTTTGCTCCGAAATGAATAGAGATGACTCCAATGAGCATGCCGCCTAGCAATGCCTTTACCAAGTTGATCGCGATTTCGTTGATCGAAATCTGATCCAATATAGACAGCAAGAGCACCATGATTTGCGCATCTGGATCAGCTAGCCAAATAACAAAATACGCTGAAAGAAACACGACAATATCGAAATAAATGAACATGAGCAGCAATGACACGGGGAACGCTATGAACACGGGAAATAAAAATAAAAAAACCGGGCTGATTCCTAAGCCATTTAAAACCTGGAACTCTCTTCGCAAGCGAAGATAACCAATCTCTGAGGTCACGGCAGTTGCGGAGCGAGCAATCAATATAACGCCAGAAATGAGAGGCCCCAATTCCCTGAAGACAATCACCATGAACAAGTAGCCGAACTGGTTTTCAACCATTTGTCTTGGCATGTACTCAAAAAGCCGGGCCATGAGCAGAGCGCCAATGAGAATGGCGACTGCGCCATTGGGGTAGAGGGCATTGATTCCTGTGTTATACAGCTGCCTAAAGAAGAGCGCGCCGAAAATCTGTCTGCGTTTTCGGTTTAGGAGCAACTGGCTGGCAGCGAGCGCAACCGAAATAAGGCCAATGATGTCTGTGAAAGTATTGTAGAACTTGATAAACGGCTCAAGCGTGACGTAAAGAACGCCCCTTAAAGACCAATCACTGGTCGCCCTCGAATGCTCTCCGTTACGCGCTGTTTCTTGATCTGTCTCGGTCAAAAAAACACCCATCTCAGCTCGATGTTCACACTATCCTACTCGCAATCCGCGCTAATATCTTCGCTTATGGATGCCGTGCGCGGCCCATTCTTAACGGACAGCAATGTCGATATCGCTTCCACTAGCTTACCTGGCATCAACGAACGGTGGGCGACAATTTCAATCACTGATACAGTGCCTGCGCCTGAGGCTGCGATCAAATTGAAGCTGGAGATTCATTCCCTTGCCGGCGGTCGTAGTCGATATGTTCCTTCGAGAAGTGCATCTTTTCATTTTCGCGCTCCAAGATCCGAAGGAGTGTCGGAAGGCGGTCCGCCGTCATGATGTGATGCTCGAATATATCTTTCATTGATTCATAAGTAGCTGATTTTAATAATATTCTAAAATTATCTCGAAGTGGCTTGAAATCTTCTTGGTCGAGGAGTGCCTCGATTGCATCAGCAAAGTCATCATAGTCTCCAGCGATAAAAGCCCTTCGGGCCCTAAATAGGCGGTATCGCATCCAGAGCGGTGAGAATGCGGAGTTAAAGATAAACGCTGTCAACAATGCCAAGAAGGTGACCACGAAATCGCCAAATTTATCTTTTGCTATGCTGACAAACTCCGCCCAAGCAGTGCTGGTTTGGGCTTCAAGTGTTGTGCGTATTTCATTTACATAGGCTTTGGCGACGGGATTGAGCGGGTTGATGAGCAGTGCAGCTCTGAACTCCGCTTCCGCCGCCTCTAGTTCATTCATTTTATAGAGTGCTTCACCTTTCAGCGTGAAAAAGTCGGCCTCTTTTTTCGGAAACTTGAGCAGTGCTTGGTCGAGGACAAGAAT
>Ga0181566_10003888_pt1 | contig 12197 bp, 6 predicted proteins | sample 101ome_15_FD_133762 | JGI IMG/M metagenome (GOLD analysis project Ga0181566, IMG submission 133762) | Coastal salt marsh microbial communities from the Groves Creek Marsh, Skidaway Island, Georgia - 101402AT metaG (megahit assembly) | ecosystem: Environmental > Aquatic > Marine > Intertidal zone... | reverse complement strand
TAAAACCAGTCCCCAACCCAATGGAGGGCTATAGGTGTTTGCTACTAACACCCCAAAGATCACCCCAAAAACGACATTGCCCATGAGATGTTCAAAATCAGCATGTAAAAACAAGGAGGTCAAAGGACGATAAAGCTGTAAGTTCCCGATGACCTCTGTCGATGAATTCATCAAGCGCTGACTCATTGAGGGGTTTTCCAACTGCCTAGAAAAGCAAATGAGTAAGACAAGCGCCCATACTAAAGCCCACTCAACCCCAGATCCAAAAACAGGGATAGGAGATGGCTTTGGTGCATTCTGCTGCTCGAGCTGATACAATCGAAACTCTTCTAAAATCGAGGAGGTGAAGGATTCATTAGCGTGGATCAAATAGCCTTCCGGTTCAATGGTGATTAAACAATCAAGGTTCATCGCTAAAACAACCAACGCATATTCCTGGGCAAGCGCGAGTGTCTCGAAGCGGGCAAGCGCAACGAAACGATCTTCACTTGATTGTGTTTCCTTCAGTTCCCCAAGATCGCTCATAACGCTAGCTCTTCTAGAAGTGGCATTTGTGTCCTTTCATGATCAGTTTTAAAACTGAGCTCTCGGAGCCTACTTCTCCCCGCTTCGAATCAACGACCGGATTGTTGGCTCACCTGTGAGAAAACCCAACGAACACAAAAACCGATCCATTTCAAAAACTGTTTGAACGTAAAAATCCCTCCCTTTGCTCAGGTTGAAAAAACCGTGAGCTTGTCCTTGGTAGAGATGTAAATCACATCGCCTCTTTTTTTCCTCCATCAGCCGCTGATACCTTTTTGCTGTTTCTACAGGGATGAGTTGATCTTTTGTCCCCAAGAAGACGACCGTTGGCGGCACCGAACTCGTGATATTGTGAAGGGGCGAGATTTCCTTCCAGTAATCTTTCACCCGGCTGTGTCCATAGCCTTTTGGACCATTGTCAAAAACGGGGTTAAATAGGACCAAAGCATCAGGACAGCTCGCCACAGACCCTTCTTCCCCAGCTTGCTCGAAAGCTTCTACGGAGCCTGTCGCCGCCGCGACATGTCCTCCTGCTGACCCCCCTCCTGCCGCAATCTTGGCAGGATTAATTCCGAGTTTCTTGGCATTAAGGCGAATCCAACGCACCGCTGATTTCCCATCCATGACACATTCACGAGGTGTTGTTTGATTTCGGGATTTGACCCGATATTCGGCTGACATGGCCACCATCCCCCGTGACGACAAATACTGACAATGAGGGTAAAACTGACTTGGTGATCCCCCATTCCAACCACCTCCAAAAAAGAAAACAATGCCGGAGCGCTTGTCTGAAGCTTGGTGATTGTCTGGATAGAACAGATGCAGCGACAATTCGACGTCTTCTAACTTCTTGTAGACAATTGTTTCATCAGGCTCCTGCGCAAGAAGGGTAAGACCCGAGAAGCCGATCAACATCGCGATACTTTTGACCCACAACATCATCGCTAAGGATCTCTCAAACAACAGAAGACATCAAGCCGAAGCCTCAGCATTCTCTGCGACAATACCTCTCGGTCGCTGAGCCAAAATATGATAATCAGAGATCATGATAAAACCCTCCTTTCTTTTATCTTTCGCAACTCTTAGTGCCACCGCTCTCGAAGAGGCACCAAAAGCTAGATTCGAGGCCTTGACAATCGATTCTCGAATTACCGTGGGATACGGTCTTGCCATTGCCGACCTTGATGGTGACGGAAAACTCGACATCTTTCTCGCAGATTCAGATCGCACCGTTTGCTATCAAGCTCCAGACTGGCGCAAACACATTCTTACCAACAAGTTAAGCGCCAAGGATCATGTTTGCCTCTGTGCAGCCGATATCAATGGTGACGGAAAAGCAGATTTGGCAGTCGGAGCCGAGTGGAATCCCGGAGACACTCATCACAGCGGAGCTGTCTTTCACCTCGAGTCATCAGCCGATTGCTTTGCTCCGAGAAAAGCTCATGCCCTTCACCGCGAACCAACCGTTCACCGAATGCATTGGGTCAAAGAAGATGAAGGGAGAAAGCATTTCTTGGCCGTCCTTCCACTCCATGGGCCCGGTAACGTCGGAGGAAAGGGCGAAGGAATTAATTTTCTTGGATACCGCCCTTCTTCGATTCCTAACCAAGATTGGCAAACCTTTCTAATCCACAAAGGGTTTCATCTCGCGCATAACTTTGACCCCGTTTCTTGGGGAGAAACGAAGAACGAAAGTCTCCTTGTCGCCTGCCTCGAAGGGGTTCACCTCCTTGAGCCGAAAGGAGATTCTTGGTCAGCGACACCCATGACCCAGAAGGGAGCCGGCGAGGTGCGCCTTGGAAGACTCCCAAATGGTAAACGCTTTATCGTCTCCATCGAACCCATGCATGGCAATGAAGTCGTGATCAATCCTGAGCACGGAACTGAGCTTTGGTCGACTCATCGAACGGTCATTGATGACACCCTCAACCAGGGCCACGCCCTCGTGACAGGAGACTTTCTTGGCCTCGGGTATGATCAGGTTGTTGCTGGTTGGCGCAACCCCTCTCAGGGGGAAAAGAAAGTGGGCCTGCGTCTCTACATCCCTCAATCAGAAAACGGAAGCTCTTGGCGACTCCACTCGACCATTGATGACAATCAGATGGCGTGTGAAGACCTCAAGGCTGCAGATCTTGATGGCGATGGAGACCTTGATCTGGTCGCCTCGGGAAGAGCCACAAAAAATGTCATCATCTATTGGAATCATTGCTCCCAAAAGAAGGAGAAGCAGTGAAAGCTTCAACTTCTACAAAAGAACTTAAGGCATTTCTTAGAAATCAAAAAAAACTCTTCGGGTATCAAGAACCGTAAGCTTTCATTTTAACCAACGTATCATTTCCATCATGAACCGACGCCATCTACTTCGCTCGTCCGCATTCGCCGGAACATACTCTCTTCTTTCACCCTATGCTGCCGCTGCTGGCGCCAATGGCGAGCTTCGCGTTGTCGTGATCGGGGTTAAAGGTAGAGGTTCGAGCCATATCAATGCCGCTTTATCCCACCAAAAGACCCGCCTTGTCGGCCTTTGTGATATTGACTCAGATCAACTCGATCGCCGTGTCGCCGAACTTGAAAAAAGGGGGAAAGCCAAAAACTTAAAGAAATACAGCGATTACCGAAAGGTCTGCGAAGATCCCGATGTGGATGCGATCTGTATCGCAACTACAAACCACACCCACACTGTCATTGCCCTGACTGCCGCGGCTCATGGGAAGCATGCTTACACTGAAAAGCCAGTCTCTCACAATGTTTGGGAAGGGCAAAAGCTCGCAGAGGGCCAAAAAAAATACGGAACAGTGATCGCTCACGGCTTTCAAAGGAGATCGGAAACATCGTGGGCTGAAGCCTTCGAGTGGCTTCGTGGGGGCAGTTTAGGAAAACTCACTCTCGCACGTGGCTTTTGTTATAAACCCCGCAAATCAATCGGCAAGGTCGGCTCTCCCGTTCAACCTCCTAAGTCAGTGGACTATGATTTATGGTCAGGTCCTCGCAAAATCCTTCCTGTTAGGCGCCAGCAATTCCACTACGACTGGCACTGGCAATCTCCCTATGGAAATGGAGACCTTGGAAACCAAGGGCCGCACCAGTTAGACGTGTGCCGCTGGGCCCTAGGCGACCCCATGAGCTTACCATCCGCTGTCATCAGTATCGGAGGTCGCTATGGTTATGATGATGATGGAGATACCGCGAACACTCAGATTCTCTACGTTGACACCAAACCGGCGCCCATTCTTTTTGAGGTTCGAGGACTTCCTAAAAAAGAACTGGATTGGAAGCACGGTATGCCCGATTACCGCGGAGTCACCATTGGTAACGTGATCGAATACGAAGGCGGCTCTCTCTTAGGTGGCCATAATTCTTCCTGCAAGATTGTTGATAAAGATGGCAAAACCATCAAAGAGTTTAAAGGGGGCTCCGATCACATTCACAATTTCTTTGATGCCTGTTTGGGAGGAAAACAAAACCCGCTTCACAATGCAGAAAATGGTCACCATTCCGCCGCTCTTGCTCATATTGGGGCTCACGCGCTCAAGCTCGGCAAAGAGTTACCCGCAGAGCAGATCCAAGCTTCGCTCAAAAAGCATCCTGCCGTTAACGATGCCGTCGAACGAATGATGGCTCACTTCGAGGCAAATGGCATTGGTGCCACCAAACCTGGGATGGGCGCGCCCCTTACAACCGACGGAAAGAAGTTTACCGGAGAATTTGCACAAGCCGCCACCACACTCGATCGTGAGCATTATCGCCAAGGCCACACCCTGCCAAACGCGTAAAGGATGTTGGAAGAAGCGATTACTTTCATCGTCGAATCAGAAAAACTGAAATCGGTGATCCGACGGTCCAATCCCGTCGGGATGACACGGCATGAGAATTCCGCTGAGCACAGTTGGAGTCTTGCTCTTGCCGCAACGGTTCTGATTCCAGCAGTCGCGCCACATCTTAATGAGCTGCGCATCCTCAAGATGCTCCTCATTCACGACTTGGTTGAAATCGACGCAGGAGATACTTTTTGTTACGGAGATCAAACTGGCAAAGAGCAGCGAGAACAAGAAGCTGCCACACGAATCTTTGGCTTACTATCCCCCGAAATCTCTCAAGAACTCCATGAGGCTTGGCGAGAATTTGAAGCAAAAGAAACTGCAGAATCTCAACTTGCAAATGCGATCGACCGACTTCTTCCGCTCCTACAAAATATTCATAATCAAGGAGGAAGTTGGGCTGAACATCACGTTACTTATGATCAGGTTTATCAGAGAAACGCTGAACTCCAACACGGCTCTCCGGAACTCTGGTCCTATATCAAAAAGCTTATTGAAGCTGCGCACGAATCGGGAATCTTACCTCAAAAGAGAAATCTCGAGTGATGAAAAAACTCATGTTGATCCATGGCAGATGAAAATCAAATGTGATTTCCGACGTGCGTTATCTCTCCAAGCTTCTGAAACCAATCGCAACCACACTAAAGCCAATCCTGCAGAAATCTGGGACCGTAGAGAGCTTTTTAGTTCTCATTGAACGCAAGCTCGACTAACCCTCCCGCGTGCTCGCCATCAAAAACCTTCGCGTGGAGTTCGGACCACGTGTGATTTTTAAAGACCTCACCTTCTCCGTGGGAGAAAGAGAGAGAATCGCGTTTGCAGGTCACAATGGCGCCGGAAAATCGACCTTGATGAAATGCATCGGTGGGGCACTGACCCCCAATGGGGGCGAGATTACCAAGCCAAAGCATTGCCGGATCGGCTACCTCCCCCAAGAGGGAATTCACATCAAGGGGATCACCCTCTACCAAGAAACTGAATCAGCTTTTGCCGAAACCAAAGCCATTGAAGAGGAAATCGACCGACTTTCTTTAGAGCTCGAGACACTTGATCCAAAATCATCAGCTTTTACGGAACTTCTTGAAAAAATCGGAGAATTAGAGCTCACACTTGATGGCCATGACCCGGCGCGGATGAAACCACGCATCGAATCAATCCTGACCGGCCTCGGTTTTAAAAAAACAGACTTCCAAAGGGATTGCGGTGAATTCTCGGGAGGGTGGCAGATGCGAATTGCCATGGCAAAACTCTTCCTGGCAGAACCAGAAGTCCTCCTCTTAGACGAACCCACCAACCACCTAGATATCCGTGCCCAGCGGTTCATGGAGGGTTACCTTCAGAGTTACAAGGGGGCCATTATTCTCATCTCACACGATCGCTCCATGATGGATGGACTCACCACTCGGACGATCGCCTTCCACCACGGGCGAGCGGAGGAATTTACCGGGAACTATTCCTCCTATGAGACACAACTTAAGGAAAGGCAGCAAACACTGCGCAAACAAAAGATCGCTCAAGATCGGGAGATCGCAAAAACCGAACAGTTTATCAATAGGTTCCGGGCTCAAGCTAACAAAGCCTCCCAAGTGCAATCCCGGATTAAGCAGCTTGCAAAAATCGAACGAATCGAAATCGATATCGAAGATGCGGTCATGTCATTCCGCTTTCCAGACCCTCCAGCATCGACGCACTTAGTGGCAAAACTCGAAAAAGCGACTCAGAGTTACCCTCTTAAGAATGAGGAAATCCTTACCGTTTTTCGTCACCTTGATTTCGAAATCACTCGTGGAGAAAAAATTGCCATTGTCGGCCCCAATGGCGCGGGCAAGTCAACCTTCTGCCGAATGATTACCGGCGAGGAATCTCCCTCGGCAGGACAACACGAACTCGGCCCAAAAACTCTCCCTTCGTTTTTCAATCAAAATCACGCTGACGAACTTGATCCAACCCTCACGGTTCTCGAAACTGTTGAAAAAATTCAAACCCGAGGATCGATGATGTCTGCCCGTGATGTCCTCGGATGCTTCTTATTTAAGGGAGACGATGTCTTCAAAAAAATCGGAGTTCTTTCTGGAGGCGAACGATCGCGAGTGGCCCTAGTGCGGATGTTGGTTCGCCCAGCGAATTTTCTCATCCTCGACGAGCCGACCAACCATCTTGACATGCAGTCGCAGGACATTCTGCAAAAAGCCCTCATTGATTATCCGGGGACTTTACTCATCGTCTCACACAACCGCGATTTTCTTGATCCAATCGTCCAAAAAACTCTCGAATTCAGGCCCAACGAAGATCCTCGCCTCTTTACTGGAAACCTCACTTATTACCTTGAGAAAACCGAAGCAGAGGAGAGCCAAGAAACTCCCCATCAAGCGACTTCTCAAGATTCTTCTTCGAGACCGCAAACTCCGGTTTCCGAAAATTCTAAAGAAAGACGTAAACGTGAGGCCGCTCTTCGAGAGAAACGCAATCAGTTTCTCAAACCCCTTCAAATCGAATTTGAATCGGTAGAACAATCAATTGGTGAGCTGGAAGGAGCTCAGGGAACTCTCACCAAGCATCTCGAATCTCCAGAAGTCATGGCGGATGCTCAAAAATTACAAGAAACCACCGCTGCTTATGAGAGTATTTCTAGAAAACTTGAGAATGCTTACTCAAAATGGGAGGAGCTAAGCACTCAAATTGAAAAAGTTCAAAAAGAGCTCGAAGCCTAATCGTTCTCCAAACCGAAACCCATCTTCTCCCGCCTAGCCCACTCAAATCCTAAACGGGGTCACCTTGACGCTGAGATCATGGTTTTATTGGCTGTAGAGATCAATGAGATGGAGGGGCAACGTCTCGGTGGGGGATGGAAATCAACAAGCTCCCTTCTCAAACGAAGAGCTCCAATACCTCTACCTGTCTGGTTACGGCACCGTTGATCCGATGGTTTGAAGGAATGGATTTGTGCTCATTCTCTTTGTCCAGACTCTTTGATCGTCAGAAAGCCTCCTCATTCATCAGACACAAGCCACTTCGCCCCATGGCTTCACCCTTCATCAGGGGGCTGATCAGCGCTGAAAAAGTGGCAAAAATAAACATCAGATGCGTTTTGTGGACTTATGAACTAAAATAGCTATACTTAGAAATTAACATTCCACAGTGGTGGCTATTTCCCATGCGACTCAATCACTTCATACCCAGACTTGCTCTCATTGCCTCTTTTTTGCTCCCCATCAAAGCTGCTCCAGTCATTTCCGAATTTGTCGCTGACAATAAGGATTCTTACGAAGATGAGGATCTCGAAAGCTCTGATTGGATCGAAATCTTTAACAACCAAAACTCCTCCCAAAACCTCGCAGGCTATTACCTAACAACCGATCCTACAAAAACAATTCGATGGAGGATCCCTTCGATCACTCTCAATGCCAATGGGTATTTACTGATCTTTGCTTCAGGAAAAAATCTCGTCGATCCCTCAGCGCCGCTACATACTTCCTTCACTCTCCCTCGCGAGGGGGGCTATCTCGCCTTACTTGCTCCAGACGGCAATACGGTTTTGTCGGAGTTTAATTACTCAGCTCAACAAGAAGATATTTCATATGGAGAGCTGGGGGCCAACCGGACACTCGGGTATCTAGAAACCCCAACTCCAGGCGAGGCAAATACTGGCCTCCAAGCTGAGGGTCTCCCGGCAGAGGATGTTCAATTCGACCGGACTGGCGGCCTTTTCTTGGGTTCGACCACGCTGACCATCTTCCCGCCTCTCTCACCGACCGCCGTGGTTCGCTACACCACAAACGGAAGCATACCCAATGCATCTTCCACGCGATACTCGTCACCGATCAATATCACCAACACCACCACAATCCGAGCACGAGTCTTTGAACCCAACCGGCTTCCAGGAGAGATCAAAAGCCGCACCCTCCTTGAGCGCAATACCACACTGAATGGTTTTTCTTCGAACCTTCCGATCGTCGTAATCGATTCCTACGGATACAACATCGACGGCACGAACGATCGCGTCCTTCGCCCCGTTTACTCGGTTGTCATTGATCGCAACGAAATTGATGGCTTAGCAAGAATCGACGATGTTCCTGATTTTACGGGTCGTGGAGGGATGCGAGTTCGTGGTCAATCCTCAAGCGGCTTCCCCAAAAAACAATACGCTTGGGAAACTTGGAACAATGAAGATGAGGACAAAAATGTCTCCATCCTCGGATTTCCTTCCGAATCCGATTGGATCTTACAAGCCCCATATTCCGACAAAACTCTCATGCGAAATGTCATCGTCTATGGGACAGCCCGAGACCTTGCTGGCAGCATGGGAGGGGTGCGCACTCAATTTGTCGAAGTCTTTATGAACACGACCGCTGGAGGTGTGGTTTCCTACAGTGACTATCGAGGGGTCTACGTCCTCATGGAAAAAATCAAACGCGATAAAGAAAGAATCGATGTCGAGAAACTCAATGATCTCGTCACTGATCCTGAGATGATCCAAGGAGGCTATATTTTCAAAAAAGACAAAGGCCCTTATAGCCGCTCTTGGAGCACCTCAACAGAGCGAGTTCCCTTGGACTTTCATTACCCTGAGTATCCCAACAACGCTCAGTTTAATTTCCTGCGTAACCACATCAACCAGATGGAGGTTGCGCTTCATGGATCTTCTTTTGATAACCCAGAGTCCGGATACGCCGCTTACCTCGATGTTCCTAGCTTCATTGACAACCACTTGCTTGTCGAAACCTTCAAAGACATTGATGGCTACCGAATTAGCAGCTATTTCACCAAGCCCCGAAACGGAAAAATTCATGCCTTACCAGTCTGGGACTACAACCTTGGGTTAGGAAACGCCAACTACCTGCAGGGTGAAAATCCTAGGGGGTGGTATTATCCTCAAGTTGGAGGAAGTGACTACTATTGGTATCCAAGATTATTCCAGGATCCAGAATTCCTCCTGAAATATTGGGATCGTTTTTGGGAGCTGCGCCGCGGTCTCTTCTCGACCTCAAAAATCTTTGAGACCATTGATGGCTATGATGCCGAGTTGGATGGCCCCAACGGCACACCTAACCCGGTCACCAGAAACTTCGAAAGATGGAATATTCTGGGAAGCTACGTCTGGCCAAATGCTGGTGGATACAATTCTCGCCGCACTCACCAAGCCGAAGTTGACTGGATGAAAAACTGGCTCAGCCAGCGTCTTGATTGGATGGAGACCCAATCCCGAGGAACAAATGGACTCGCCAAGGCTCCCTCGTTTAATCAATACAGCGGAAAGGTTCCAGGCAACTTCAAGCTGACGATGTCGAACCCGAACAACTGGGGTGGAGCCCAGATCTATTATACCACAGATGGTAGTGACCCGAGAATCTCATCGATTAGCTCAACGGTGCTCATTGATGAGCAGACGGCCTGCCAGGCTCTCGTTCCTTCCGCAGAAAACGGCGGAGACCTACTCACTGTTTCCGATTGGACTCAGCCTTCATCACCCCCAAATGCGAATGAATGGATCTCGGGAACACAAGGAGTTGGCTATGAACGAAGTAGCTCAAACGCTTATGACCCCTATATCGGTTTAGACGTGCAACCGTTGATGGTTGGCCAAAACCGCACCTGCTACATTCGCATCCCTTTCAATATCTCCTCAAAGGCTGAAATTGACGCCTTCACCGATCTCACTCTCAAGATGCGTTATGATGATAGCTTTGTCGTCTATCTCAACGGCCAGGAAATCGTTCGCGAGGCAAACGCACCAGCCACACTGAGCTCCACATCTGGATCCCTAGCTGCTCATGCTGACGCCGAAGCCATTGAGTATCTTGAATTCCCAGCGAATAATGGCTTGTCTCATCTGAGGGTCGGAGAAAACGTTTTGGCCATTCATGGCCTTAATGACACCATTGGAAGTAGCGATGCCCTTTGGTCCTGCCTTCTGATTGGAAGTAGCAATAATGTCGGTTCACCTTCTGCGACAGCTCAGCCATACAATGAGGCTTACACCCTGAGCGAATCGGCCGAAATAAAAGCTCGGGTCTATGATGGTTCACGATGGAGCCCGCTCACCTCCGCCTCTCTTTTTGTTGATACCATTCCTGCAGCTGCAAGTAATCTTGTTGTTTCTGAAATCAACTATCGCCCTTCCGAACCCTCACAAAGCGAATTAGCTGCCGGCTGGACAAGCAGAGGAAAATTTGAATTTCTTGAGCTTACAAATATTCACCCAACAAGTTCGATTAGCTTAGAAGGAGTCACCCTAACTCAAGGCGTGGGCTTTAATGGATTTAGCAATGAAATCGGCATCGAAGCCTTGGTTTTAGCACCAGGTGAAAAAGTCGTTTTAGTCGACTCTGCGGAAGCTTTCGCCCATCGATATCAATCTTCCTCAGCAACCGTTGCGGGCGTCTATGATGGTTCACTCAGTAATGACGGGGAGCAAATTACTATCATTGATGCTTCAGGAAACATCATCAAAGACTTCACCTACGGCATTGAATTTCCATGGCCCACAGACGCAGGGAATGGCAATGGCTACGCTCTCGTCCTCATCGATCCCTTCTCCAACCCAGATCACAATAACCCCCTCAATTGGCGTTCAAGCGTCGTGACTGATGGGGCCCCTGGCTCAACAGATTCCGTCGCCTTCACTGGTGAACCAGACCGCGACTCCGATGGAGATGGTCTATCAGCATTCATGGAATATGCCCTTGGATCGAGTGACGAGGACTCCACCCAATTCGCCCCTTTCCATATCGGTCTCGAAAGTTTTCAAGTGGGCGCGGAACTTTCCGAATACCTCACGATCCAGATCCCAACGAACCTTGCAGCTGTTGGGGTGACCTATCAAATCGAAACCAGTCAAGACCTTCAGACTTGGACACCGCTCAACGAGCTCATTCATATCGGCACGAGTAATCAGGGTAATGGTCAAGCGATCAGAACCTATCGTTCGGAGAACGCTTCAGACCTTCTTCCCCCGCATCGTTTTTATCGTTTGCAGGTCACCAAATAGCAGGATGCTCATTGATCAGTGGTAAGAAGAGAGCTCATCAATCTTCGAATTGATTTTGCTCTCCCAACTCGACATGGGTCCGAAGTTTCGATAACTCTTCAGGATGAAGATTTTCGCTCTTCTCATATCGCTGATTTCGCTGAGCTCTGCTAAGAGACCAAACATCGTCTTCTTTTTTACTGACGATCATGCGCCCCACGCCATTGGTGCCTACAACGGGTTTCTGAAGTCAGTAAATCCAACTCCGGAAATCGATCGGCTTGCTGCTGACGGAATGCTTTTTGAGAACTCTTTTTGCACCAATTCCATTTGCGGTCCATCTCGCGCGGTCATTATGAGTGGCAAGCATAGCCACAAAAATGGCTTCATGAATAACGGCAACAGCTTTGATTGGAATCAACAAATCTTTCCCAAAATCCTTCGCGCTGCAGGATATCACACAGCACTTTATGGCAAATCTCACCTAAAGGGAAATCCACAAGGATTTGATTCTTGGGCTGTCTTACCTGGCCAAGGCGATTACTACAACCCAGCCTTAATTACTCCCGAAGGCCGCAAGGTCGTCAATGGTTACTGCACTGACATCGTCACTGATATGGCGATTGAATTTGTCAAAGAATCCAAAGCACTCGGCAAACCTTTCATGTTAATGTGCCAGCACAAAGCACCTCATCGCACATGGATGCCAGCGCTGCGGCACCTTCATCTCTACGACGATCAAACAATACCTGAACCTTCCACGCTCTTCGATCAATACGAGGGCCGGATCCCCGCTCAGCATCAAGAAATGGAAATCGAGCGTCACATGTATCTCGATCATGACCTTTTCACGGATCTCACTCCTGAAAAGACCTATCCAAAACAAC
>Ga0181566_10003886_pt1 | contig 12204 bp, 12 predicted proteins | sample 101ome_15_FD_133762 | JGI IMG/M metagenome (GOLD analysis project Ga0181566, IMG submission 133762) | Coastal salt marsh microbial communities from the Groves Creek Marsh, Skidaway Island, Georgia - 101402AT metaG (megahit assembly) | ecosystem: Environmental > Aquatic > Marine > Intertidal... | reverse complement strand
GTTCTGGTCACGCGCCCGACAAGCAAGATGGCTGCAGCAACAAGCGCAAGGGCAATTGCCTGAAGTGGCGCTGCTAGCCGGTAATGTGCCATTGCCAGCCGTTGCGGGAAGCGAAAATCTGACTCAGCTTTATCTTTATTCATCAAATCTGCGATTGATTCTTCATTAGCATCAATAAAACGCCGGTTGCCATTATCTGTCTGCTGGCTAATATCCAGCGTATGGGTGGCAAAATTCAGCGTTGCCGGTTCTGGATTGCCTTTTCTATTTTCAACCCTCTGGCCATTGGTAAGCACAAATACAGGCCGGCCATCGATGATTTTAAAAGCGCCTCTTTCAGAGGTGTAGGTAACAATCAGCTCAGGCGTTCTGCTATCCTGAATAAAAACCTGTTTTACTTCTTGTTCGCTCTCTTTTTTATTGATGTAGAGCGTAAGGTCCTTGCCAAGATCAACAAATACCCTGTCCTGAATTAATACTTTTGGAATAGAGGACCTGACCTCGAACTGGGTCTGTTTGAACAGGCCGAAAGCATTTGGCAGAAATATGATGGAATTGACCATCAAAAAGAGGGTGATTGCCAGACCAAACAGGATTGGCGACAGCGCAAACTGGATAGGTGATATGCCTGCTGCCTGCATCACAACCAGTTCTCTGTCAGATAGCAATCTGTACACTACCCATATCACCGCACATAAACAGGCCAGAGGCAGAGCAACCATTAGCCATAGCGGCATAGGAAGAAATGATAGTTTGAAAAAGGCAGATAATGATGCCCCTTTATTCACCACCAGTTCAAGCACTTTCAGGCTATGATTCAGCCACACAATAATAAGCAGGCCAAACAGCACCATAAAAAGGCTGACTAAATGTTGTCGAATTAAATAGGCATGAAGGTGAAACATATTTGTCTAGCTATCAGATTTTACACATATTTTCCAGATTAATTTAGATTAAGTTATCGCCTTATTCATCTTTTAGTCTGTGCGATGTCATGCGTGTTCTTATCAGGCCGCTGCTGAATGCGGTTTATTTTGGAAAATAAACGACCAAGAACATGGCAAGTTTATGGATAATTCGAGTTTTGGGGCTGGATAAATGTTGAAAACGATATAGGGTTAACTATCATAAATTTAGTTCACTTATTCAGGTCTATTTTTCAGGAAAGGACAGCGTCATGCCTGCACAATTATCACTTACCTTTTCAACGGACAGTCGTGAGCTTACCACGCAAATTGTGCTTATGGATTCGGAAAATGCGCTTGTAACCTCACTTGACGAGGCGTCAGCTTCTGAAATTCTCAATGCCTGTGCTTTGGCCGAATTTAAAGCAAAATCTGGCCATTTCCTGCCTTTATTTACCTCGTTTGGAGCGGTGCTGCTTTGCGGTATCGGCGGCGGTATCGAAGCTGGCCAGCCTGCAGAAAATTGGGGCGGCAAGCTGTTCCAGCAATTGAAAAAACCGCCTTTCACACATGCCTGTTTTGATATGTCAGCCCTGCAACAGGATATTGCGTTGTCAGTGCTGTCAGGTGCGGTGATGGCAAGCTATCATTTTGCTGAATATTTCACGGTGAACGCACCCAAAATAGCAGATGCAACACTTACCGTTACAGGCGTTCAGTCTGACGCGCTTGCTGCCGGATGGCCTGAAAAACAGGCGATGATTGATGGCGTTTTTACCGCGCGTGATCTGGTTTATGAGCCAGCAAATAAGCTTTACCCTGAAATTTATGCCAAACGATGTGAAGAATTTGCTGCTACCGGCCTTGAAATTGAGGTGCTCGACGAGGGGCGGCTTGAACAGCTTGGAATGGGCGCGTTGCTTGGCGTAGGACAGGGGAGCGCGAGAAAATCAGCTGTTGTTGTGATGAACTGGAAAGGTGGCGGCGATGAAGCCCCGCTTGCATTTGTTGGTAAAGGCGTGTGTTTTGATACAGGCGGAATTTCGTTAAAGCCTGCAAAGGGCATGGAAGATATGAAATGGGATATGGGCGGTTCTGCGGCTGTTGCAGGGGCAATGGTTGCGATTGCTGGCCGGAAGGTAAAACGTAACATTGTAGGCATTATCGGTCTGGTGGAAAATATGCCAGATGGCAATGCCCAGCGGCCCGGCGATGTGGTTACCTCAATGTCAGGCCAGACCATTGAAGTGATTAATACAGACGCAGAAGGCAGGCTGGTTCTTGCCGATATCATGACCTATGTACAGCGCGAATTTAAACCATCTGCGATGATTGATCTGGCAACCCTGACAGGTGCAATTCTGGTGTCGCTAGGCAAAGAATATGCAGGGCTGTTTTCTAATAATGATGCGCTGGCAGATGCCATTATGGCCGCAGGCCAGAGTACCGAAGAAAAAAGCTGGCGGATGCCGATGGGCAAAGCTTATGACGAGATGCTGAAATCCCACATTGCTGATATGAAAAATATTGGCGGCCCTTATGGCGGGTCGATTACTGCCGCCTGTTTTCTTGAACGGTTTGTAGAAAATGGTCTGGCTTGGGCGCATCTGGATATTGCAGGCAAGGCATGGGCTGATAAATCGTCTGATATTGTGCCAAAGGGGGGCACTGGCTTTGGGGTGAGATTGCTAAACAGGCTGGCTGATAGCTATCAGCCATAATGCGATGAGCCAGATTGACTTTTATCATCTGAAGGGAGATGGGCTTGGGCAGGCAGTTGCGATGCTAAGCGACAAGACAGTTGCTTCTGGACAGAAAATGCTGGTGATCTCGCCGCCACAACTAATAGAAGCGATTTCAGAGAGGTTATGGTCTGCCAAAGCTGATAATTTTCTGGCACATGGGGTTGATGATGATGAAGGGGCGTCTGATGCGCCTGTATGGATAACAACATACCCAGATAAAAATCAGATAGAGGCAAAATTCGTTTGTCTGATAGATGGATTACGTCCTGAAAATTTACCTGCTTTTGCTCGTATTTTCACATTATTTAGCGACACACAGCCAGAAAAGCTTGATCTAGCCAGATCGCAATGGAAAGAATGGTCATCAGACACTGAGCATCAATGCCGGTATTTTGCGCAGGATGAGGCTGGCCACTGGCATCTTAAGCAGTAACCAGCGTAAAAATTTCAGATATCCAACACAATTCTTTGCAAGCAAGGCTAGGGTTTGCTATAAGCACGCTCAATTCAATCACAGTGAATAGTCAAATTATATATTCATGCCTTAATAACCAGATAAAGGATGCAAGATGTCACGCACATTCTCTATTATCAAACCAGATGCTACCCGTAGAAATATTACAGGAGCAGTAAATGCCATGATCGAAGAAGCCGGTCTTAGAATTGTTGCCCAGAAACGTATTCATATGAGCAAAAATCAGGCAGAAACATTCTATGAAGTTCATAAAGAACGCCCATTTTTTAATGATCTGGTGTCATTCATGACCTCAGGACCTGTGGTTGTGCAGGTGCTTGAAGGTGATGATGCTGTGCCGCGTTATCGTGCGGTAATGGGTGCAACAAACCCTGCTGATGCAGATGAAGGCACAATCAGAAAGCGTTTTGCTGAATCAATTGAGGCAAATTCTGTTCATGGGTCTGATAGTGATGAAAATGCAGCGATTGAGATCGCCCATTTCTTCGGTGATAGCGAAATTGTAGGCTAACACGAGCGATAGTCATGTCTGCCTGCTTTCAGGCACAAAAAAGGCCAGCAGAAATGCTGGCCTAATTTATTTTGAATCTCAAAAATGCTTTACAGCAGAAAATAGGCCATTGCCGAAAGTGTGATCGCAATCGCAACAATCACAATCTTAGAAAAATTTAGAAAATTTTCATAAAAAGCCAAATTCGCTTTTGCGTGCTTGTCGAAATTATCTGTGTTCATGGCTATCCCCGCATTCTTAATCTTAATTCTGTCCCTCACTTATGGCCCGAACAGGCGCAGAAATCAATAGCCGATTGATATAAATGATGGTGCTGGCAGAGCTGGCTATGATGCGGTTTCAGGATGGGTAATCAAAAACCCTGCATTTTTGACTGGCTGTAGAGATGCTGTGTCATGCCAGATAATCTGGCTAATATCTTGCGGAGCTGTGCTGAGTGATAATTGTTTAGATGCCATCGCTGCCAATATGGCCGGATAAAGCAGATGTTCTATTTCTAGCACCTGTTGTGCCAGCAATCCGGCATTATCTGTGGTGCGTGCGCGTGATGCTTGCGCGATGATCGGGCCATTATCCAGCACAGGGGTGACCAGATGAATAGATACGCCATGCGTCTCTACCTTTGCGTCTATGGCACGCTGATGGGTATCTAGCCCTTTGAATGCAGGTAGCAATGAGGGGTGGATATTGAGAATTCTGCCGTTAAAGCGCGCGATAAATGCTGGTGATATTACTGCCATATAGCCAGCGAGAAAAATCCAGTCAGGGGATACGGTCTGCAATCGTGAGCCGAGTGCTTCTTCATGTTCGGCGCGTGAGCCATATTCAGCCCTATCAACAAGGCTGGCCTGCAAATTATATTTTCTGGCAATATTCAGCCCTTCGCAGTTTTTATTGGCGGCAACCAGAACGATCTCGACATTGCTTTTTTGCGCCTGTTCGGCAAGAGATTGCAAATTACTGCCTCTGCCTGAAATCAAGATGGCAATTTTCATATATCTATGCCCATGCCGTTTCACAATTAAGTAAAATGACAGCCTTATCAGAACGAGGGCCTATCTCTCCAATTTGCCAGATATCTTCGCCTGTCTTCAGAATTTCCTGCTCAACGGCCTCTGCTTTATCAGGGGATACTGTGATCAGCATGCCAATGCCGCAATTAAAGGTGCGTGCCATTTCAAAATCAGACAGATTGCCTGCCTGTTTCAGCCATCTGAACACAGCAGGAAAGGGGCGTTTGCTCATATCTAGCGTAATCGCCAGTTCATCACCAAATACACGCGGAGGATTTTCTATCAGCCCGCCCCCTGTAATATGTGAAATGCTGGTAATGCCGCCTATTTTAAGCCCTGCTTTCACTGCATCTGCATAAATTCGTGTCGGAGTAAGCAGTGCCTCGCCCAGACTGATATGGGGGGCCATCTCAAAAGGAGCATGGATATCTGCATCTGTAACATCAATGATTTTACGAACCAGCGAAAACCCATTTGAATGAACCCCAGAAGATGGCATGGCAAGCACAATATCACCAGAGGATACGTGGCTGGTTTTAAGCAAGGCGTCGCGTTCTGCAGCACCAACACTAAAGCCTGCCAAATCATAGCCACCTGCCGGATAGACGCCGGGCATTTCGGCGGTCTCGCCACCAATTAGCGCACAGCCAGCCTCAACGCATCCATCTGCGATGCCGGCAATGACATCAATGGCAATCTCTGGCTGTAAGGTGCCAGTTGCAAAATAATCAAGGAAAAATAGCGGCTCGGCGCCCTGTGCCAGCAAATCATTTACACACATGGCGACCAGATCAATGCCAAGCCCGCGATGAATGTTACACGCCTTTGCCAGCTCAAGCTTAGTGCCTACACCATCTGTTGCGGCAACCAGTATAGGGTCTGAAAAGCCAGCCGCCTTTAAATCGAATAATCCGCCAAAGCCGCCTAAATCAGGATTTGATCCAGCTCGAGATGTACGCGCTGCATGAGGTTTGATTGACCTGACAAGCGCATCACCTTTATCGATATCTACACCAGCATCTTTATAACTTAATGGGGTGTTATGATCAGCAGAAGGGGTCATGATTATGCCTTTGTTAACGGATTTATGATTTCATTTATAGTTGAGTATGTTAGGCTATGCTCAAATTGCCTTGCATAGTAATGAAAACCGATGTTGCGTATAGTTAGCATAATTTTTGGGATGTGTTTAGTGCTGAATCTGGTTGCGCCAGTTTCTGCACAGCAGCTACAGCGTAAAACATTATCTGAAAATGATTGTAGCTCTGATGCCTTTCTGGTCTCGTCAATCGCGATTGATAGCGAGGGCATTACCGGCACTGAGGCACGTGATATCGGCATTAAAGAGGCAACGAAAAATGCGCTTGATAATCTGGTTCAGCGTCTAGCAATTCCGAATCAGGAAGCACTGGAAAATATTGATATAGCGGCAGCAGAAAGATTTGTCGATTTTGTCCGCATTTCTTCTGAGAATGCGCTCCCAAGACGATATATTGCAGAAATTGATATTTGCTTTGATCCGGTGCGCGTGCGCGCAGGCTTTGTTGATGCCGGACTTCAATGGTCTGAACTGCTTAGCCCGCCAATCTTGCTGCTGCCTGTCTGGGAAGAGCCCGCAGGCGTGCGTGTATGGGCGCGAAATATCTCATGGCTAGATGGCTGGCATCAATTCAAGACAGATGATAACTCGCTTGTGCGTTTTACCTTGCTTCGGCCATCGCTTGAGATTGAGAGGCAACTTTCGGCAAAGGCAATAGCCCAAACACAGCCGGAGATTCTGGCAAAAGCTGCCCAAGCTGCCAATGCGCTTCAGATTGTCTGGATATATGCAGGTTTAAATTATCAAGGCGCAATTCCAGAGCTGGTATTATCGGCGCGTCTTTACGATAATGAAGGCAACGAGCTTGCGCAGCTGATAGATAGACGTGAACAGCTTAATGGTAAATTACATCTGCAAGATGCGTTTTCCGATATTAGAAAAGAAATCACCTCTATTGTTACCCTGAGATGGCAACAGGCTAATCTGTATGATATTGGTGAGCAGAATGAAATTCTGATCACTGTCAAGGTGAATGATATGAAAAGCTGGATCAATATTCGCCGTGTGCTAGGCGCGCAACCTACCATCGATAAATTTACACCCATCAAGCTTAGCAATGACCATGCTGTGCTGAAGGCCAGATTGTCAGCCCCTGTTGAAAGCTTGTTGCTGAATATCAAATCTTTGGGGTTTGTGCTTGAGCCCACACAAAGCGGATATCTGCTTCTAACTGATATGAGTGAATAAGCTGTTTATAGCTGAATAGAGATAATGGTTTTTTCTACCCAAATCCCCCTTGATTTCCAGACCATGCCATCTTACGCATCTTCTCGGTTTGTATGTGGCGAGGCAAACCGGCAGGCCTATCAATGGATAGTAAGCTGGCCCGACTGGCCTGATGATATCAGGATGCTCAATATTTTTGGCCCAAAAGCTAGTGGCAAAACCCATCTAAGCTACCTGCTTCCAGATGACCGGTCTATCCGCATTCCTGCGGATATTGATAGCTGGCTAATAGATGAATTCCAGCCACTTATAGAACAAAATACAGACCAGCCTTTAATCTTTATCTGCGATTTAGCGCTTCAGAATATTATTGATAATGAAGAGAATTATTTTCATATTTTCAACCAGATAAAAAACTCTATTCATTTTTTACTTTACCTTAGTGATGCCCCTGCAACACAGATGCCCATCGAGCTTGCCGACCTTAGATCGCGAATGCGCGCCATGCCTGTTCAGGAAATTTTTCTGCCAGATGATGCGTTACTAGGCGCAGTGCTGGTGAAGCTGGCAACCGACAGGCAGCTCTTGCTTTCGGAAGATATGGTAAAGCTGATTATTGCCAATACAGAACGCAGTTTTGATGCCATGAAAACACTGATAGACAGGCTGGATAACCTGACATTGGAGACCAAGAAACCTGTCTCTCTTCATCTGATAAGACAGCTATTATCAGACTGACCGTTAAATTTACCTGCTTGAGGTTGCATTGTGCTGAAATAATGTCATCTTGATAATGAAACTGCATAAAATATTTTCGATAGGAGCGAATGGGATGCTGGATTTTGGATTAACTGGAAAAAAGGCGGTTGTCTGTGCCTCGTCAAAGGGGTTAGGGCTTGGATGCGCGCGGGCTCTCGCAAAAACTGGTGTTAATTTGGTGATGTGCGCGCGCAGTGAAGATGTGCTGTCGCAATCTGCCCAAAGCATTCGCGAAGAAACAGGTGTATCTGTTGATATTGTTGCCTGTGATATTAGTTCTGAAGATGGCCGTAAAGCGGTACTGGATAAAGCAGGCCATGTTGATATTCTGATCAATAATAATGGTGGTCCGCCTCCGGGTGATTTTCGTGACTGGAGCCGTGATGACTGGATCAAGGCACTTGATGCAAATATGCTTACTGCAATTGAGCTGATTAAGGCGGTGATTGATCCGATGATCGAAAATAAATTTGGCCGGATTGTAAACATTACCTCTGGTTCGGTGAAATCGCCTATCCCGCAACTGGGGCTGTCAAATGGCGCACGTTCAGGGCTGACAGGCTTTGTTGCCGGCATTGCAAGACAGGTTGCCCAGCATAATGTCACCATCAACGGGCTGTTGCCCGGACAGTTTAATACTGACCGTATTGAAGGGCTGATTGATGCGCAGTCACGGGCACAGAATAAATCGCGTGAAGATGTGCGTGCCATGCTTGAAGAGCGCAACCCGACAGGCAGGCTAGGCTATATTGACGAGTTTGGCTTTGCATGTGCCTATATCTGTTCTGCCCATTCTGGATATCTGGTTGGCCAGAATATCCTGATTGATGGTGGTGCAGGTAACGCCAATCCATAAACCTTATTTCGTGGCAGGGCTAGTCGCGTTCGGTCAGAATAATGGCATTATCTGACAGAGACAAAGCTAGCTTGCCATCGATTAGCTGTAAGGCTTTTTGCCCGAAAATATCAAATCGCCAGCCACTCAGACAGGGGTGCTGATGATGTTTTCCGATAGCCAGCTCATCTAGTTGCTGGGCTGAAGCAATCAGGCGCGGGGCGACATCCTGCTGTTCTGCGACATATTTTAATAATACACGCAATAACTCCACAGTAGCGGCAGGCGGTTTGGCGTCTTTATATCCTGAATTTGCTATTTCCAGCGTATTATCATCTGATGCGGCATCATTCAGCACTGCAATAATTTCAGAACGGAAAGGATTATTCTGATTTTTGGGAAACCCTCTTATTTTATTTAGCTGGTTATCATTTTTTGGATTACTGCCAGCCAGATCCATCAATGTATCATCTCGTAAAATGCGTCCACGAGGCATATTGCGCTTGATCGCCTCTGTTTCCCGCCATGCCGCCAGATATTTAAGCCGAATAAGAAAATCAGCTTTCTGGCTTCTTGGTTTTAGGCGTCGCCAGGCTGTTTCAGGGTCTGTGATATAGCCAGACAGATCGGCAAAGCTGGTCATTTCTGCTTCTACCCAGCCATCACGTCCACCCTCAGACAGTTTTTGCCGCAATTTTGGGTAAATATCAGCAAGATATACCACATCATCAATGGCATAGCTGATCTGGCGGTCAGATAAGGGACGTTCGGCCCAGTTTGTAAAGCGCGAGCTTTTATCAAGACTGATATTACAGAAATGACTGACCAGCTTGTCATATCCTACCTGCTCGCCCAGCCCGCACACCATCGCGGCAATCTGTGTATCATAGACGGGGCTAGGCACTTTGCCTGTCAGATAGACAAAAATTTCCATATCCTGTTTGCCAGCATGAAACACCTTACAAATATCTTTATTATCCATCAGCGAAAATAACGAGCTGAGGTCAATATTGCTTGCAAGCGGGTCAATACAGCACGCCTCAACACCATTTGATAGCTGAACCAGACATAATTTTGGATAATAGGTTGTTTCCCGAATAAATTCAGTATCTACAGCTACAAAGTCACTGCTGGAAAAGCGGGATATAAACGCATCCAGCTCTTTGGTTTCGGTAATTACGGTAATGTGTTTTTTCATAACTGTCACTCTAAGCTAAGGCAGGGCTGATAGCAAATCATCTGGTGAAAAGCCATCCTCTATGCTCAAATAAAAATCACTCTGATCTTGGACGTTATTGTAAACAGGCCTATATTGGAGGGTAGCATAGTAAAATCGCGAGTTGATGCAAAAAGGTGAAGTGATGCGAATTCTATCTATTCTTTTAACAATGTCCTTTTTGATGACAGGCACGTTGCAGGCTGCGGCCATTCCCGAATTGTCTACGCATCAGGCGCGCTATGAGATGGATTTGCTGTCTGCAACGCAGGAAAGCCAGATGACCTCGATTAAGGGCAAGGTTAAATTCGAAATTAAAAATGACTGTAAAGGCTGGATTTCATCTGAAGATTATCTGCTGGAATTTGGCTATGGTACAGGGGATAGTGCGATCATTGTATCGCATTTTGAAAGCTGGGAAGATGATAGCGGAAGCCTTTATTCATTTGAGGTGCATGAAGGGTCCAGCTATGAGCCTGAAAAACAGTTTATGGGCTATGCGTCACGCAATGCAGCCGCAACAGGCAATGAAGCCTTTAATTCGCTTGCACCAGATAGCACAGCCAGCCTGCCAGATGATGTATATTTTCCTGTTTTGCACACTCGTTCTATTCTTGAACGTGCCCAGAAAGGCGAGAAGCTATTCTCTGCAAATATCTTTTTCGGCGCAGAGCCTGATAAATCTTTAAAGCGCACAAATACGGTCATTGGCGCGTTACAGCCTATCAAAGATCCGGCATTGGCTGATATGCTCGAAATGGAACATTATTACCCTGTTCAGGTGGCGTATTTTGACCCATCATCTACGCAACTAACCCCTGATTATGAAATTACCTTTCACATGCAACCGAACGGCATCATCCCCTATTATGAGGTGGATTATGGTGATTTTTCGCTGAAAGCAAGCATGACAGAGATTGAACTTCTGCCACCGCCAAACTGTCGCTAGGCAGGCTGAATCATGCAGGTGCTACGCTACCTATCCGGCCATAGAAAGTCTGCTGGGCTGTGCTAGATAAGCTGATGCCAGGCTCGCTGTTATAGGCAAGCACGGCCAGCTGTCTTGTGCTATTATCTTCAACAGGACTAACGCGATGTAGTGCATTTCTGCCTCTGAACAGACATAAATCACCAGCACCAAGCGATAGACGCTGGATTTCTGTCTCGCCATCTATGATTTGTCGTGTTGCTTCAAAGCCCATATCACCATCATCTGCTTTTCTTACATTTTGAACATATTCAAAATGCCCGCCCTTCGTTGCAGGCGAGATCATCAACGTTACAGCAAAAGACGAGTTATCATAATGCCAGTTCAGTTCTTCGCCCTTTCTGGCATAGTGAATATTTACCGAAGATAGTGAATCTGCATATGGATATAATTTTTCTTCACCTAGAATATCGCATAGTGCGGACTGAAACAGGGGATGATGATAAATCTGTTTCAGCACTGAGCTATCTGCTATCTGATCATCACAGATACAGCCTTTTGATGATAATAGCTGTCTGTTACGGATATGGCTTTCATCATAGTCAGGGTCTGGCTTGCTGAGATACACAGTATGGGTCTGGGGATTGAAATAGGCATCTTCCAGCCCTGCCTGCGCTTCTTTCTGCAAGCTTGAAAGTGCCTGTTTGTTCAGAAAATTAGACAGAACCAATGCGCCATTTTCAGCCAGCAATGCCTTTTGCCTCATCCGCCAGCCTGTATCATTTAGCCTATGCGTTTGAAGACAAATCAACTCTGCTACGTTATTTTCAGTCAGAGAACTGTGTGATGATATCGCCATATATATCTCCCTGATTAGCTAAAATCCGGCTGGACTAGAGATGCGGTTTATGTACACCATAGCATAAAGGGTATATCAACCTGAATTCTAATCCAGTTCTGCATCTAGATTAGCAGGTCTGGGCGCAAGCGCAAAAGGAAGATTTAATGAGCCAGCACATCACCTATTTCACCTCTCACGTAAGCCCATATAATTATCTGGGCGCAGCTCGGTTTCGCCAGATGGTGCAGGCGCGTGGCCTGATGGTGGATATGAAGATAATGGATTTAGGGCTGGTATTCCCTGAAACAGGTGGTCTGCCACTGCCAAAAAGAGCGCCTGAACGGCGCGCCTATCGCCTGCAGGAATTAACCCGCTTTAGTGAGTTTCATCATCTGCCGCTTACCCTTCAACCTGCCCATTTTCCGCCTTCCTCAATGCTGGGGGCGCTTGTGATAGCAGCAGCCAGAAGAAATGACACCATGCTGGCTATGCAGGTGCTTGAAATTGTGCTGACGATGACATGGGCAGATGAACAAGATAGCGGTGATAAGACACAGCTTGCCGCCGCGTTAACAGCCTCTGGGTGTGATGCAGATGGGCTGATTTCCCTTGCGCAGAAAGAAAGCGAAAATTTGCAGGCTGAAATTGTCGCTGACTCACATCTGGCCATTAAAGAAGGCGTTTTTGGCGGGCCTAGCTTTAAGGTGGGG
>Ga0181566_10003880_pt1 | contig 12213 bp, 10 predicted proteins | sample 101ome_15_FD_133762 | JGI IMG/M metagenome (GOLD analysis project Ga0181566, IMG submission 133762) | Coastal salt marsh microbial communities from the Groves Creek Marsh, Skidaway Island, Georgia - 101402AT metaG (megahit assembly) | ecosystem: Environmental > Aquatic > Marine > Intertidal... | reverse complement strand
TGATAAGAGATTATCTAAATGATTACAGAATTCTTCAAAATTTGGTGACATATTATGACCAAGCAAGTTGAGCGGTGGGCCAAAACAAGGATCAAAAAAATTCATAGGGTAAATTTTATTACCCCTTGCAAAAGACTGTCTAAAGAATGTAGAGCCCTCTCCTATTGTAACGTGGGAATTGTCAGAAAATTCATGAGAAGAGAAGCCATAGTTAGGGACAATTTTTATTGAACTGTTATTTTCAAAGATTTTACGAAGTGCACCAATAACATGTAAATTGTGCTTTTTTTCTTTGTACTTAAGAACAACGCAAAATCTAATCTCATTCATAGAAATATATCTTTTTATGTATGACAATATAGTTTCTACACTCTCATTCACCTCAGTTCCTGCCACAAAACATAAATCGAAATCTTTTTCTTTTTGTTCTTGTGACTTGTAATCTGAGATTAGGATACTGCCAATTGGGATTGCATCAATTACTTCAGCGTTTTTGGCTTTAAGCTGATCAATGTCGAATTGAGAGATAGATAGATAATTGGAGTAGAAAGGAATATCCATAAATCTTCCTGCTATATCTTTAGCATATTTTGAGTTACTTTTTGTCTCGATATCAAGTGGATTAGCTCCTAATAAATGAGTGCCATTTTGGATAGTTATAAAGCTATATCCAGAGTTAGTTAAAAATCTATCTAGGTCCCAAAAAACTGGAGAGTTGTCACATTTTGTAATAATAACCTTAGCTTTTGTTTTCTTTACCAAGCTCATCACATAAAAAGTAAATAAAGAATATCGTTTAGCTTGAAATAAAAAAAGAAAAAGATTTGGTATGCAAATAATATAAAAGGTTTCTGCAACATTTAAATTGAAGCATTTCCAATCTTTCTCAAAATACTTTTCTAGAGATTTATCATAAGAATCAAGAAAAAGAATATCTGTGTTTTTTTTTGGTGACCACAAAAAACTTCTGCTGATCAAATTTTTAAAAATTTTTAACATAATAAATTAAGGATTTACCTTCTTAACTTTTCCATTAATAACTTCATAAATTATGTCGCAATCTTTTAGGGTAGAAAGTCTATGAGCAATCATGATAATCGTCTTACCTTTTTTGATTCTTCTAATTTGGCACATTACTTCTTGTTCAGTTTTAGAATCCAATGCGCTAGTTGCTTCATCCATGACCAAAAAATCCATCTTGTGGTACAAAGCTCTCGCGATTGCAACTCTCTGCTTTTGCCCTCCTGAAAGTTTTACACCCCTCTCGCCAATAACTGTATCTAAACCATTCGGTAATTCTTGAATAAACTCATTCAACCTGGATAAGCTAATAACTTCGGTTAATCTTTTTTTGTCACATATCGAAGAATCATCAGAAAGTACAATATTATTTCTAAGAGTATCGTCAATCATGAAAACACTTTGCGGAATGTAAGCCGCTAAACCAATTAATGATCTTTTAGAATTTTTAGTATTAATTTCATTAAGCTTTATTTCTCCATTAGTTGGTTTTAGAAGACCCAAAATAAGATTTACTAAAGTGCTTTTCCCTGAGCCTGAAGGGCCAATAATTCCAATTATTTGGCCTTGTTTTATTTCAAGGTTAATGTTGTCTAATATCTTTTTCCTAGAGCCTTTGTAATTAAAAGAAATATTGGCAAATTCTATTTTTTCAAAAACCCTCAAATGATTTTTATTTTTTTCTCTTTTTCTTGAATGATTTATATCTAAATCAGAATAAAGACGATTAACGGTATTTGTACTCTCTCTATATTGAGTGATAGTATTGCTAATTCTGTTAATAGACGGAATTATCTTTAAACTTGCAACTCCAAATACCACTAGAACAGGAAGAATGTTTACATAACTTTGATTAAGAAATGCTGATAGAAGCAATGTAAATACAATTAATAAAACTAATAAGAATTCCGCTATGTACCTTGACATAAGATTGAAAATTTGAAGCCAGCTGGAGTGTATGGCATTATCAAAAGCATTTGAATCTAATCTACTTATGAACATCTGTTCTTTTTCAAAAACTTTTACAGACTCTATGGAGTTTAGGCTTTCATTAATTGTCTGGATTATTGTAAGGTTAGTTTTATTGACTTTTTCTCCATATCTTGAAATGCGTTTCTTGAGAAATTTATCATATAAGAGAATGAAAATTGTAAATACTCCGGCCAAAAATAAAAGTAGTTCGAGACTCTGGTAAGCAAGAAAAATAATTAATAGAAAGGCAACCATGGTTTCGCTGATAGTTCTTATTATTTGCAAAAGAAAACTTGAAAATCTTGATGTGAGAATTTGAATGTTATATATATAGTCTGAAGAATTTCTCGAAAGATATTTCTCATAATCTTGCAAAAGATAGTTTTTTAAGAGATAAGAACTAAAGCTTGCTTTAAATTCTTGCGAAAATTTTATAATTTTAAAATTTGTAGAAATGGACATTAGTGTCTTCGCAGCATAGATAATCAGGATAAAAATGCTAAGCGTAATAACAATATTATCTTTGTTAGCATTTACTCCTAAATTCTTAAGTAAAAATATAATTTCACTTTTCTGGTTTAAATCTAGTAATGACTGAAAAAGGGGTACTATAAGGCCCAGTCCAATCAATTCTAAAAAAGATAAAATAACGAAGAGAAATAAAATTTTCCAGAGGTCAGTTGGCTTAACTTGACTCGCAACTATCCGGGTAATTTTATTTAATTTAGATATTGGCATATGAATTTTTATAAGTTTATGAATAGGAACGATTTAGGTTTGAGACTTGACATTTATTTCTTCTTCATCGTTTCTTATAATTACTATTATGATTCCAAGCAGGAACATAAATTCAAGAAGCATATGATCTCTTATATTTGCATCAACTATACTTCTTGAGAAAAAACCAGAAGCAAAAATAAAAAGTAATATAGATGAAAAATTAATCTGTTTTCTAAATAAAGTAAAAGATTTCTTAGCTAAAAAGATAAATATAGAAGTCCATAAAAAGACGCCTGGCAGTCCAATACCAAGCGCCAAATCAATAATGCCACTATGAGAACTCATACCTAGATAGTCTTTTTTATTCCTCCTAAGTGGGAAATTCTCCTTAAGCGTTCTGCCAAATGCATCCCTTGAAAAGCCAATACCTAATTTATTCTTCTTAATATAATGTAAAGATTGTCTCGCCCATGCTATTCTCATGTAATTTGAATTTCCCACAATGCTCCTTCCATCTATTTTTGGCGCATTAAGTATTTCTTCATCACGCCAAAATGAGTTTTGAGCTGAAGTATCAAGAGCTATGGGGACTGTTTTGGTTAATCTAATCCATCTAGGATCAGTATATATATTGTAAAAAAGAGGAGTTATAAGCAAAAAAATTAAAACAGATACTATCGTGTATTTTTTTACTCTGTTAAATGACTGGTTTTTGTAAAGAAAGAATATAGCAGCCAAAATTGCTAAAAAAGCTAATGTTATATCCCCCAAACGAACAGTCTCAATTAGAGTAGCAAAAAAAGTTAAACCAATAGAAAAGATAAGAAGTTTATTATTTATTCTTAGGAATCTCTCTTTTGACCTTAGTCTGTATATAACCTCAGCAACCAAAATTCCTAAAAATATATTCGTGACATAATTTGCATATGTGGGAGATTCCATTAATCCTCCAAATCTTCTAAGTATTTCATTTTGAGAAAAATAAAACCAAATTGCATAAAGATTAATATAAATCACGTGCAAAAGAAAAGCATAAAAAATGCTTAGAAATAAATTTTCAGTTTTGCGCTTTCCATTATTAGAAAAGATGAGAGAAATAGAAACACCAATGAATAAAGTTATCACTGGATAAATAATCTGTGACCTAAATTCACTTATTGAATTAGCGACATCATGAGATAAGAAAAGTGAATGCAATAAGACATAAGAAACATAGGAGCCAATTAACAAAAAAAATAATTTAAAACTTTTCTCGGAGCATATTTGTTTTAAATCATTAAGCCATAATTTCCTCATGGAAAATATTATCAGTAACAATAACAGAACTATTGTGTATCTCAAGGTCATAGTTCCTGGAATACTCAATATAAAAACTAGTAAGAAGCAAAGTGCAAGAATTGTTTTATCTAAAAAAGTAGACATTGATTATTTGTTTATATTTACTATCTTCATAACTTCATCAAAGACCATGGAGGGTCTAATTTGATCCATGCAGAAAGCATTTTTACATTTCTTATCCAAACATGGTTTACAAGTTTTTGGCTTATTAATAAATACATGATCAACTTTATTAGATCTCGGCATACTTTGAGATCTCGATCCAGCAACTGAGAATGCTATGGTCGGTGTTTGCATTGCTGCGGCAATATGAAGTGGGCCAGTGTCAAGTGTTATCAGCAAATCAACTTCACCCAAAAAAACAGCAAACTCCCCCAACTTAAATAAGCCGGCAACATTTTTTAGTTTTGAATTATTAAATATAGAAGAAATCTTATTTAGTTCATTTCTATCGCTTTTGGAGCCAGTTAAAAATAAATTGATATCCTTGTTATGAGTAATTAATCTTTTAATAAGAATTATCCAATTTTCAAAAGACCATTCTCGACTTAAATTTGAAGCCTTTAGTTGAAGAGCAATATTGATATTTCCAGACTTTATGTATTCTAATGGACTAATAAACCAATCTTTCTTTGTAAAAATTTCCATTTCATAGCTTTTATTATAAATATCCAAATATTCTAGTTGTCTTAGTCTATGATCGATGAAATGCTCTTCTAAATTTATTGCTTGGCTTTCATTGAAATGAAGATTCTTAAATTCATTATTGATATTAGGAATTTTAATTATATATTTTATTTTTGAAAAATAACATAAAGGAGTAGCCTGAGGCTCGTTCGAATGAAAAATAAGAGCTAAATCTATATTCATTTTTCGCAAACTGTATGCTTTAGTTAAAAAATTTCTCCACTTTCCTCTGTATAAAACTATCTTGTCAATGTTTGGATTAGTTTCGAAAAGTTCAAAGTTCTTTGGGTTAAGCAAAACTGTGATTTCTACATTTGGAAGATTAGCCTTTAAAATCTTAAGAGCCGGCGTTGCAAATAAAGTATCGCCAATTGCAGTATTAGAGAGAACAAGTATTTTTTTTATATTTTTAATTCTAATTTTTTTTTCTGACGGATATTTTTCTTTAAAGAAAAATTTAAGAATTACTCTTACAAGACCTTTCATGAAATTTTTGCCAAGATCACTCTTTTGATAGAATCAAACTCAATATTAGTTAAACATTCGCTAATTTTTGAACCATTGCAGCCATCCTTGCCACACGGTTGACACCCCCTGCTCTCGGAAATAACAACATGCCTACCCATTTTTTGTATGCCATTTTTTTGAGTATATCCATTTTTAAATAAAGAATTATCCCATGGACCCCAATTATTAGCTCCAGAAGGTCCGAAAAAAGCAATAGTTGGTATGTTATTTGCTGCACTAATATGCATTACAGCAGTATCAACTCCCAGGAAAAGACTTGACCTGCTATTAAGATATGCTAATTCATTTAAAGAAAGCAATCCTGAAAGATTAGTTGGGCATGAACTGCATAGGGATAGTATTTTATTATTTTTTTCTATTTCTTTTACAATTGGAGCAGATGTTATGACTACTTTTCTATTAAGCTCTATCTCAAAAAAGTCAATTATCCTTGCTATTAAATTATCATCAAGACATTTAAAAAGCCACCTTGAAACAGGATGAATATGAATGAATCCATTTTTAATTTTAAATGCTTCTACTTTTTTTTCATCTTCTTTATTCCAGAAAATGCCTACCTCTTTTGAATATGTTTTAAGTTTCAATTTATCTAGTGCATTTAGATAGAAATCCACAGTATGTAGATTTTTTTGCGGTGGAAGATTAATAGAATAAACTTTATTAAAAATTGGCTTCTTGTTGAAGCCAACTGAAATCCTTGAGTTACTCAAAAGAGATATTAATGCGCCCCTATCTCCAGAGGTAAGATTTATAACAATGTCGTACTTAGCATTTACAAATTTAGAAATAAAGCTTAATTCCATGATAAGTCTTTTCAGTAAAGAAGAATTTTTGATTTCTTCTCTCTTGTATTCAATTAATTGGTCAATGGAGCTATTAGAAGAAAAGACCTCAGTAGTATATGAATTTAAAGCAACATGAAGCTCGGAATTGGGATAATTTAGTTTTAAGTTTTTAATCAAAGGAGTTGATAATAATGCATCTCCAATGTTTCTGAAAATAATTACAAGTATTCTCATTCTAAAAACTCCAGAAACCTCTGAACCCTTGACTCCCAAGTGAACTGTTTTGAATATTCTCTTACTCTACTGGCATCAAAATTAGTATCATCAAGTGCAGTTATTATCATATGTGCAAAGGATGATGGCGACTCAGGAATTGCAAAATATACATATTCTTCATTAATTGTACTAACAATTGAGGGAAGCCGGGAAACAACCACCCTTAAACCAGCACCAAGATATTCAAAAAGCTTCAAAGGTGAGGTAAACAACATACCGTCTCCTTGAAAATTATTTGACAAAATTCCTATTCTGCTTTGACCTACTAAGTCGAATATTTTCTTGTGATCTTGTCTTGTAAGAATTGTAATATTCTTGATAGACATAGATTTAGCCTGATCAAGATAATACTCTTTTTCTTTTGAATGAACTCCCACAAGAAGAACTTTTGGTTCTATATTATATTTTTTATGCAAAATTTCTAAACTCTTCAATAAAGTATCAATTCCTTTCCAAGAACTAAAATTTCCAGAATAAATAATGTCGTACTTCTTCTTTTCATTATTTAAGCTCATGAATCTCTTATCAAAGCCAACGGGAAGAACTATTTGTTTTCTTTGAGAATTTGGATATATTTTTTCTATTTCTGATGATAAAGTGTTGGAAATTGAAATCAAATAATCAACCTTCCCAAATACTAATTTCTCAATTTTTTTAAATTCTTCAGCATTTTTATATTTACCTTCTCTGCAATAGTTTTGGGATAAGATTTGATGACTTTCAAATATAAACTTAAATACATAATTATTTGTACTGTATTTCTTTAACAAAAGCTTCATCTGCTTAATATCTCTTGTGTAAATATATATTTTCTCATCAGAAAGTTTGTTCAAGTAGTTAACAATTTTTTTATAGAAAAATAACTTGTTGCTCTTAATACCTATAAAAGAGTTCTTCACTGAGACTACATTTAAATGTCTGCCGACCTTGAGACTCAATTTTTTTGTAAGATATTCCCTAATCTCTTTCTCTTGATCCAGGCAAATTAAGTCCACATTAACTTCATTAGATAAAGCATTTAAGAATTGCATTATGCTCAGCATATAGGTATATCCATTTGATAGCTTCATTGGAAAGGGATATACAATTCTTATATTTTGTTTCTGAGACTTCATTAGCAATTTATTAACGATATTTTTTTATAGAAATTCATTAACTTGGCATTAAATTTATCAAGACCGAAATTCTTCAATGCATATCTATAGGCTTCATCCCCATATAACTCAATATCTAATGTCTCAATAGACTCTAGAAAGTTATAAATTTGAGAGCCTGAATCTACGTCAATTATTCGGCCATTAATGCCATCGATAATATTTTCTGGGAGTCCTCCACAGTTAGTTATAAGAACAGGCTTCTTCATTGCCATCATTTCTCGACAAGCATAAGATATTGTTTCTACCTTGTTTGAAAGAACAAAACCAAAATCACCAACGGAAATAAACGGTCTCACATCCTCCACTAGCCCTGTAAAGTAAACATTGTTTTCCATATTTTTATTGTAAACATATTTCTGGAGTATTTTTTTATCTGGAATTTCTCCAATCAATACTACCTTGACCTTAGACTTTAATCTATTGTCTAGTTTGGATACTTGATCGACCAAAAGATGCCAACATTTTCTTATTGTTGTTCCAGCATTGGAAACTAAGACAATGTCTTTTTGACTAATCTGGAAGTTTTCGATTATCTTTTTTGATTTGGGAAGGGGTTTAAATTTTTCCAAATCAATGCCATTTTTTATAACTATGGTTTTTGCTTTCAAGTTTTCTGGTATTAGATTATTAAATTGGAAATCGGAGACAACAATAATATGATCAGTAAAACGATGAAACAATTTTTTATATATAAAACCACCACCTATAGGATTGGCATCATGCTTCGTCCTAATAATTTTAAAATTTAACTTAAATAAAAGCTTTGTTAAAGCCACAACTTTATGATCAGGATTGCCATTTACATGAACTAGATTAATTTGATTCTCAGATATAAGTCTTTTAAGTTTAAGAATGTTTTTTAAAGTATTAAACAATTCATGTAATTTTGCGGGAAATTCAATATCAATTAAATGCGGAGAAACATCTATCATTTTCTTATACAACTTGCTTGATGAAGGACAACCAATAAACACTTCAAATTTATCTGAACTTAAGATCCTCTGAACATAGTTTATATATGTTGTATGCCCACCACCATTACCAAGATGGAAATTAGTCAGTAGAACTTTAGTCATAGGAGTCTCTTATAAACCTGAATAATGTCATTTGTCATTTTTTCTAAAGAAAAATTTTCCCTAACAAAACTACCAGAATTCTTTGCAAAATTTTCCCTTAATTTCTTATCGCTTAAGAGATTCAGCACATGATTATTTAGTTTTGATTGAGAATAATTATCAACCAAAATAAAGTTTTCTTGATGATACAAATCTTTTATACTTCCGGCGTTAGTTGAGATGACTGCCTTGTTCATAACCAGAGCCTGCATCAATGATTGAGGTACCCCCTCACCTGAATCAGAGGTTAAAAGAAAAATATCGAATAATGATAAGATTTCAGCAACATTATCTACATGACCAGTAAAGATAAAAAAATCTTCTAATTTTTTAGAAACAACTAGAGCATGAAATTTATTTCTCAATGGGCCGTCACCAACTACTAAAAATTTAATTTTTAATTTGCTATTCTTTACAATAAATTCAGCCATCTTAAAAAAACGATCGTGTCTTTTAAAACGTCTAAGTACAGCAACAATACCTATGACTATTGTTTTGGAGCCTATCTTTAAATTGTTTCTTATGGCTTTTTGGTCATATCTCTTCGGATCGAAAATCTTTAAATCAATACCTGTCGGTATAGATTTAATTCTATCTGAGGAAATTCGATTATTTTTAATCATGTCATCCCTAACTGATTCTCCAGTAGTAAAAATAAAATCAGCAAGTTCATTTATGAAGTTTGACCTACTTGTTTTAATTGGGTTTGATAGATGCCTGGTTCTAATAAATTTTATTCTTGAAAATTTTGCAGCTAGGCCACCAACCCAAGTATCTTTACCACTGTGAGAATTTAGAATTTGTATTTTGTATTTTCTAATTATGATCATGAGACGAAATAACGTATAAAAATCTAAATTGCCTTTAAAAGGCAGGCTAAAAACTTTAATACCACTTTCATGTGCCTTTAAAGCAATTTGAGAGTCTTCTCTGCAGGCGAGAAAAACCTCAATGCCCCTCTCTCTAACAGCGAGCATTTCCTGTAAGATTCGGATTTCTTGCCCTCCCCATCCATTTGACCATTCTGTATGTATGACTTTCATAGTTTTATAGTTGTAATTTTTTATCTATGATCTTTAAAATTTCTTCAGTTTTTTTGTAATTTAAACACGCACTAAATCCAGAATTATGACAGCCTATTTGTGAGCATGGTATACACGAATAGTCCTTGCTTATAACAGTATGCTTACCAAAACTCTGACACCCTCCAGTCTTAGAGTATGGGTTAATTTGTCCATGCTTATCCCATGGCCCCCAGTTATTTACTGCTGTTGGACCAAAAAAACTTACAGATGGAATGTCGTTAGCGGTTGCCACATGAAGAACAGCAGTATCCACAACTATAGTCAATGCTGCAAAACTATTTAAAGCCACCATTTCACCAAATGTTAACTTCCCTGAGAGGCTTAATGGTTTCTTTTTTGTTAATTTAATTATGTTATTAACTTTATTGATCTCATTTAGAGAGGGTCCAGATGTCAAAATACATCTAAAATTATGTTTACCTTCCAAATGGTCGATTATTCTTGCAAAAGTTTTATCGTCAATAGACTTATATAGCTCTTGAGATACAGGATGCACATGAACAAATTTCTCAATATTATGTAGAAACCTACTTTTTATATAATCAGATTCTTTAAGATCGTAGAAAATATCAAGGCTTTTAGAGTTGATTTTTTTTCCAAGTATTCTCAAAGGGTCTAAATTTAAATCAACAATATGTCTTTCGCCTTGAAAATAGAAATTTTCATTAAAAGACATCCTATTTATTGCTTTATTATTGTGGGTTCTACCGATCCGAAATTTTGCATTAATTGCCATACCAAAGTAGGCACCAAAGTCACCCCTATCAGTTGAAATAAAAATATCGTAATTTCTTATTCTTAATTTTCTAACAAGGTTGAAAATTTTTTTTATATTACTAAAGCCACTTCTTTCTTTTTTAAAAGGAATCAACTCGTCCACATATGGATTACCAGTCATGGCAATTTCCGTTCCCTCTCTGAGAAGAAGGTGTATCTCTGAGTCAGGGTAGTTTTCTTTTAAATTTCTTATCAAAGGGGTCAAAAGAATCACATCCCCCAAACTTTTAGATTTTAAAATTAATATTTTCATTTAAAATATTTTTTAAAAGAATACTTTGCATAGTAGTAGGCTATGATTATTCCTCTCCACCCCTCAAGAAAGCCAAGTCTAAAAAAATATATTTTAAGAAAACTCCATAGCGAAGAAAGAACCGCTCTTGTTAAGCTATTTTTTTTGTCACTTAATAAAGCATATTTTTTTTGCTTATTAGAAAATTCTTCTACTGATTGGTATGCAAGGTGAACAATGTCATGTTTTAATTTAGATATTTTGCCTTCAATTGATACACTCTCATGCACTGGAGTATTCTTAAACTTTCCATGAGATTTTTTAAACAACCTAATGCTGTAGTCTGGATATAGCCCCCCATATTTAATAAATTTGCCAAAAAAATTATTTTTTCTAGGAACAAAATATCCATCAAATTTTGGATTTTTGAGTGTTTCTTTGATTTCTAATGCCAATTCATTGCTAATTCTCTCATCTGCATCTAGCACAAAAACCCAGTTATTAGTAGCTAAAGAAATTGCCTTATTCTTTTGATTTGCATAACCTTCCCATGCATTGGTGCTAACTATTGCCCCGCATTCTGAAGCAATTTCTAGTGTTGAGTCACTAGATAATGAATCAAGAACAATAATTTCATTAGCAAAAGATGCAGATAAAAGAGCATCCCTTATAAACTTTTCTTCGTTGTAGCTAATAATCACTACAGATAACTTATTGCTCATCTAAAATCATATATGATTAATCAAAATTATTATACTCAAACTAAAAAATGCCCTTTAAAACTATTTTTCTAGATAGAGATGGTGTGATAAATAAAGAAATTGGCTATCTTCATAAAATTGAAGACTTTATCTTTATAGATGGTGTTATTGAGACATGTAGAATACTTAATACTCTGGGATACCAGATCATAATTATTACAAATCAATCTGGAATTGGAAGAGGCTACTATTCAACCAAAGATTTCAATCAATTAACCCATTGGATGTTAAAGAAGTTCTTAGATAATGATGTAATTATCAAGGATGTATTTTTTTGTCCCCATTCCCCCGATGATCTATGCAAATGTAGAAAACCTCTGCCTGGAATGATAAAGGAAGCAATAGAGAAACATGATGTAGACATAGCGAACTCTTGGTCAATTGGAGACAAAGAAGATGACATTACAGCTGCCAAAGATTCTAATATCGCTAATACTGTCCTAGTGAGAAGCGGTCATAGTATTGAGGAAACAAAGACCGAAGCAGATTATGTAATTGACTCTCTAAAAGATTTGATTAATATTTTGAAAAACTAATCGTAATAATCCAAATACCAATCAACAAAATTCTTTACTCCATCTCTCACTTTTGTTTTAGGTTTATACCCCATATCACTCTTTATATCTGATATATCTGCATATGTATCAGGCACATCTCCAGGCTGAATAGGTAGCATAATTTTCTTAGCCTCAACCCCTAAAAACTCCTCTAAAGCTGAAATGTAATCCATTAATTCGACAGGTTTATTATTTCCAATATT
>Ga0181566_10003867_pt1 | contig 12232 bp, 11 predicted proteins | sample 101ome_15_FD_133762 | JGI IMG/M metagenome (GOLD analysis project Ga0181566, IMG submission 133762) | Coastal salt marsh microbial communities from the Groves Creek Marsh, Skidaway Island, Georgia - 101402AT metaG (megahit assembly) | ecosystem: Environmental > Aquatic > Marine > Intertidal... | reverse complement strand
ACACAGTACATTCTATATCTTGACAAACTTCTATAAGTTTCTTGCAAAATACTATAAGAGAAATATCACCTAGTTTATTTCCATAAAATTCGTTAATTTCATGCATTTTGTTGAGATTGACTAGTGCTAAAAAGTGTGCTTCTTGTGTATTTTCAATATCATTAAGAAGTACTTGTGTATTTTTTAATCCAGTAAGGGAATCTCTAAATAGAGTATTCTCCAATTCAATTCTTTTTAATTCGACCTGATGCTGAAGCTCTTTGTTGGTGTCAGAAAACAATAAATGTGTTTTTACTCGAGCAAGAACAGTAGATGGATTTACAGGCTTATTAATATAGTCAGATGCACCTAATTCAAACCCGAGAGATTCAGCTTTCGCATCTTGTTCACTTGTTACAAATATAATAGGTATATTTTGAGTTTTAGGATTTGATTTTATCATCTTACAAAGCTCATACCCATCTATATCTGGCATGATCACATCGAGTAAAATCAGGTCAGGCAAATTACTGGAAGCTAAAATTTTCAAAACCGCTTTTGGATCTATAGCTGCTCTAACGACATAATGGTATTTTAAGATATTTTTGAGAATTTCAATACTGGTATTATCGTCATCAACAATCAAAACACTGTATTTTTCCATCCTGATATTCTCTGTTTTCATGATTCTCTTACATCCTTAAGTTAAAGAAATATTATCTAAAATAAAATTACGAAACTCTTATCATTTACCAAAAGTCAATATCTTATTTATATTAGATTAAATATTATTCATTTTATAGTCTAATTTTTATACAATTATGAGAATTTATTCTTTAAAACAATGCTAGACTTACAATATGAATGAAATTAGTAACATTGACTTACTTTGGATAGTGGTTAGTGCTTTTTTAGTGTTTCTTATGCAACTTGGTTTTTCAATGCTAGAGACTGGTATGGTCAGAGTTAAAAACACTATTAATGTTGCAATGAAAAACCTCATAGATACTGTTTTTGGAATAATATTTTTCTGGTTAATTGGTTATGGAATTATGTTTGGATATGACTTCAACAGTCTTATTGGGACAGATGGTTTTGCAATTGATGGGAAAAATCTTAATGAAAACGGATTTTTCTTCTTTCAAGCTATGTTTGCTGCTACAGCAGTAACAATCATCTCTGGTGCTGTAGCTGAAAGAATGAAATTCAAAGGTTATATTATTGTAGCCATAGTAGTGACTGCATTAATCTACCCTCTTTTTGGTCATTGGGCTTGGTCTGATTATGGCTGGCTAAAACAACTTGGCTTTGTTGATTTTGCAGGTTCAACTGTAGTACATTCCATTGGTGCATGGATAGGATTAGCAGGAGCTATAATCTTGGGTCCCCGCCTTGGAAAATTTAAAAATGGGCAAAGCAAATATTTTGCTCCAAGTAATCATAACTTTATAGTGTTTGGTGTTTTTATCCTTTTCTTCGCTTGGTTTGGTTTTAATGCAGGCAGTCTTCTAAAATTTGATCCACTTGTCACTTCAATCCTCTTAAATACAACAATAGCTGCTTCATTTGGTGGTCTTGCTGGCTGGCTAATTACTCTAATTAACAAAGAAAAAGTTAGTGTAGAAGTTTTTGCTTTTGGGGTTATAGCTGGCCTTGTCGGTATCACTGCTGGATGTGATCAATTTGATACACATACATCTGCATTTGTCGGTTTTATTTCTACGATAATTATGCATTTTTTTGACACTCTTATACTTAAAAAATTAAAAATAGATGATCCGCTGAGTGTGGTTGGTGTTCATGGTTTTGCTGGTGCTTGGGGAACTATCGCTGTTGGTATTTTTGCAATATTACCAGATAACATGACTCGTATTGAATTTATATATGTACAAATTATTGGAGTGGTTACGGCTTTTGTTTTTGCATTTACTTTAGGCTTGGTTCTTTTTTTGTTTTTAGCAAAATTGAATATTTTAAGAGTACGTAAACGTCATGAAGTGATCGGTCTAAATGTGAGCGAGCATAATGCTAAACTTCCTTGGGTAGAAACAATTGAAAGTATCATAAAAATAATGAAAACTGGAGATATAAACCATAAAATTCATGAAGAAAGAGGTACAGAAGTAGGTCTTGTAGCAAAATTTTTTAACTATCTGTTAGATATATTAAGACAGAAACAGATTAATCTTCAAAATTCCAATATAAAACTCCGTTCAAAAGCAGATATAGATCCTCTAACTCAAATATTTAACAGACGAGCATTATTAGAAAAACTCAAGGGAAAAAATCTTTACGGAGCAAATTACTCTATTATCATGATCGATATTGATAAGTTTAAAAGCATAAACGATACTTATGGACATAGTGTTGGAGATACTGTTTTAAAAGAGTTATCCATTATTGTAAAAGCGATAGTAAGAGATAAAGACATTTTTGCAAGATGGGGTGGTGAGGAGTTTCTTATTTTAGCAAATTCCAAAAATTTACAAGAAGTTGAAATAATTGCAGAAAAAATACGACAAAAGATAGAGGCTCATAACTTTCCAACTGTTGAAAAAGTTACAGCATCTTTCGGACTTAGTAGCCCAAAAGATGAAGATCAAACATTTGAAAGTATTTTAGAATATGCTGATAAAGCGCTTTATCAAGCTAAAGACTTGGGTCGCAATAGAGTTTGTAGCTGGTAAGTATTAGGTGAAAAGTTAATTTGAGCAAGAATTTACTTAACGAGGGGACATAATGATGTATCACATGGAAGCAGAAATAATAATAGTGATGTCAATAGGAATATTTTTAGTTACTGTGGCCGCAGTCTTAACATTAATCACTCCAACAATATTAAAAACAGACTGTTGATGTAAAAATCAGCTTTAAGCTTTAGAGATACTTCCACTTAACTTCGACCTGATAATTATCTTATTGTTTAGAGAGAACAATTTGTTTTTTCATACAAATATTTTGTCAGTTTCATGTATCTCAATTAAGAAATAAAATAATTTTTTATTATTATTTATATTATTATATAAAATACTATATAGTAAAATTCAAAGCTTACCGTACATCTCATTATAGAGTGAAAGTGCATGCCTATCGCTCATATGTGCAATGTAGTCAGCTACAACTCTATGCTTCTTTCTTTTATGTAGCTGCTCATAAAAAAACTTTGGAAGCATTTTTTCCTCTTCCATGAGTCCTTTATATAATCCTTGAATTGCTTGCTTGCCTGCAAACATTTTTGTGACAATATTTCTATGTTGGTACATTTTTTGAAAAAGTATTTTTTTTAGCTTTTTAATTTTTGTTTCAAGTCCTGCTTCAAAACCAATTGGTATAGGTTGTTTGCTATCTATAGAAGCACATAAGATTTCATTGTTAGTGATTTTATTTTTTGAATACTCTAAAAGTGAATATACAAGATGATTAATCAAGTGTGATGAAAAGCGATAACGAAACATCTCATCATCTTTTAAAGTGATCCCTTCCTCAGCAACACGCTCTAAAATCTCGCATGCTAACTCACTATCTTTTAAATCTTCAAAGCTTATAAGACCTGAATGTACTCCATCATCAATATCGTGACTCATATACGCGATCTCATCAGCTCGATCAACGATCATAGCTTCAATTGATGGGTGCGTATCAAGGTTAAATTGTTCTTGAACAAACTTTGGGAAAAAACTTTTTTTGTATGGATATGAGTGTTTTAAAATTCCTTCAAGCGTTGCAAAAGTGAGATTCAAACCATCGAAATCTTTATAACGCTTTTCCAAAGAAGAAACAACACGAAAAGATTGAAAGTTATGTTCAAATCCATTTGTAAAACCATCTTCTTTTAAACATTCATCTAAACTATCACCACCAACATGTCCAAAAGGAGTATGACCTAAGTCATGTGAAAGAGCTATCGCTTCAGCAAGCGACTCATTTAAACCAAGATTTGAAGTAATCGAGCGTGCTATCTGTGAGACTTCTAAAGAGTGTGTCAGCCTTGTTCTAAAAAAATCTCCCTCATGATTCAAAAAAACCTGTGTCTTATACTCAAGCTTTCGAAAACTCCCAGAATGAATTACACGATCTCGATCTCGTGCATAAGGATTTCTAAAATCTTTATCTATTTTATGAAATCTATATGAAGGTTTCACCAAATTATTCCAAAGTATCTATTAATAATTTCATTATGATTTTTTAAGATATTTTGTAAGAATATGAATTTTTACACCGTTAACGCGCCCTTCAATATGTTCAGGATCATTTGGTACAAGAGCAATATTTCTTACGGCTGTCCCTCGTTTTGCTGTAAATCCTGTCCCTTTTACATCTAAATCTTTTGTAACTACAACCGTATCTCCAGCTTGAAGTTGCACTCCATTTGCATCTCTATACACTAACTTTTCTTCACCTTGAAGACCTGCATCAGCCCAAGCTCTAATATTATCTTCCATATAGATCATATCTATAAGGTCTTGACGACCAAGTTTATGAAGAAGTCGATAACTCATTACAACAACTGCAGGTATTTCACTCCACATAGAATCATTTAAACAATTAAAATGATTTTCATCAAGCTCATCGCTATCAATCTGAGACTTACAGTTTGAACAAATATATATAGACTGATCTTCAGAGCCATCTGATGGTATAACCTCCATTAAAGCTACACCTTCTGCATTTGTACAAAGTTCACATACTTCACTTCTACTCATATACTATCCTTCATTTGATATCAAAATTTTCTATTATTTTATTTAGATTATTTATCTTTTTCAAAAATAAGTAAGTCATCTGGAGGTAGAATCTCTGGAGCTCTTGATGCTTTTTTTGCTGCAGATTCAGAATATGATCTACACTCTGGTGGTATTGTTGAAAATGGGTCTGCTTTAATCTGGTCACACATCATTCCATTGATTGCAAAATTTGAGCACCCACTGAAAATAAAACCTATCACTATTAAATATTTATACATCTATGCTCCTAAGATTTTTTCTTGACTATAAGATCAAGGTATTTTGAAGGTGTAACACGCATCATCTCTTTTGCAAGCCATTGAATCTGAAAATAGGCTGCTCCAGAGTCTCTAAGAGCAAAGTAATTCTTTAAGCTCCGTAAATTGAATGTTACAACCATATCTACTTTCACATTGTCAGAGATTATATGTTTAAATGCATCTCCAACATTTCGTTTTTTCTTTCCATTTTGTAATGCATTATAAAGTGTTTCAGGTTCTAATTTATAAGTCTCCAATAACTCTAAAGAACTTTTAGCAACTGCTATTGAAAAAAAATCTTCAACCAATCCTTTTTGGTACACTAACTTATCATACATTGCACCAATTTCAATTCTATTATAGCCCTCATCAGTTGTAACAAACATATCAAATGACAAAACTTTTTGGATGAAGAACTCTTTATCTCCTCCATGCAAAGATGCTACAAACGCGTTAATGACTGAACTCATCGTGTATCTAGTACTTCTAACACTTATTGCTTGCAATCTGTGACGTGCATGTTCTTGTAATACCCCTCTAGATGTTCCTCTAATTAAAAAACTTAAATTTGCATGTTCTAAAATCGAGTGGTGAAAATATGTCCAAGCCAGATCATCTAAAAGTGATGAATCCTCGATATCATTGATCTCCTCACACATAGAAGCATTTGGCATCGCTGATTCTATATTTTGAATCACATCATTTTCACTGTTTTCAAAAGAATCATAGCAAGTTCTTGCAGCGGCTTCTGCGACACCTATACCCGTATCTTGAAGCAAAACTACTTCAGGTTTTGAGTATTTGATACCATACATATCTTCCATGTTGTTACCTATTTGAGTGAAATTAAAGTATTTTATCCAAACTTCGTTTAAGTTACTTTTGTACCCCATCTAAAACAGGAACAAAATCACACGCTTCAAGCTCCTCTTGTTGAATACTTTTACCATTTTTTTTAAATCGAGTAATGATTTGTTTAGAGCCTTTTTGCATAGGTGCTACTAAAATTCCTCCATCACTTAGTTGTTCAAAAAGTTTAGAAGGGATCTCTTTGGCAGTTGCTGAAAATAAAATTCTATCGTATGGAGCGTACTGTAGCCACCCTTTTTGCCCATCATCTGTTCTTGTATGGATATTATGAATGTTTAACTTTTTAAAACGCTGTTTTGCTTCTAACATGAGTGACTCAATTCTCTCAATTGTAAAAACACCGCGAAATAAGTGTGAAAGTACTGCAGCTTGATATCCACTTCCGCATCCAATTTCTAAGACTCTGTCAGCACCTTTGCACTGAAGGTACTCACTCATTTTAGCAACTGTTAGTGGTGAAGAGATCCACTGTGAAGCACCCATAGGAAGTGCATCAAGCTTATAAGCACTATGTTTAAAACCATTTGGTACAAACATTTCTCTGTTTGTTTGGGCTATCGCTCTTTGTACCTCATCACTAAGTGAAAACCTTTGATCACACTCCTTTGCCAAACGTGCTGTTTTTGTAGCTGTTATTCTATCCAATCCCTACATCCATATATCTTCTCATCTTACGTATCTCTTTTTTGTCATATGCTAGCTCTAAGCAAGGTATATTCCCATTGCGTAGCTCTTTCCCCATAGGAGAGATGATCCCACTCATTTTTGAACACTCTTCATTCAATGAATCACTCGCGATAACATAGCATTGATTTATAATTGCTAGTGCTTTTGTCAAAGACTTAAAGTGATCTGCTCTAATTGCACCCCACCAAGAAGGCACCACTATAATATCTGCACCCTCTAATTTACACCAAAGCTCTTTAAAGCGAAGTTCAAAACAAATTAACATCCCTATCTTGATCCCATTTATCTCTATAAGCTTAATTTGATCATCCATACCTTCAGTAAAATACTTTTCTTCACCACCAAAAGTAAAAAGTCTTGCTTTTGGGCGCTCAAATGCAATTTCATTGTTAGAAAATAGTTTAACAAGGTTATAAAATTTATTTTCTCTCTTTTCTATCATAGTTAAAATGATCGTTTTATTTGTAGAAATTTTTTTTATTGCTTCTGTTGCTAAAGATGAAAATTCTTGAGCTTTCTCAAAATTTTCATAATCAAAACCAGTTAAACAAACTTCTGGAGCTACAAGTAGGGATTTCTCTGGGGCTTTAGAAATTAAATCGAGGAGAGTATCAAGATTTTTTTGATACTCTTTTTTTGTTTCAAACTGAAGTGAACAAAGAGTTTGCAAAGCTTAGTCTATTGTTTTGAGCGCTTTTAAAACCTCATCATAATTAGGTTCTAATGATATCTCTTCAACTTTTTGCACATATGCTATCTTACCGTTAGTATCTACAATATATATAACACGACCGAAAAGTCCTTCTAAAAACTGTGGTGCTGAAATAGTTACTCCATAACGAAGCACATGATTGTCATCTTTATAATCAGATACTGTTTGTATGTTAGTTATCGAGTTATCTCTACAAAATTTTGCTTGTGAAAATGGTAAATCTTTTGAAACAATCGTTAAATTAACATTTTTCATTGTCGCTATTTTATTGTTAAATGCTACTGCTTCTAATCTACAAGTTCCAGTATCTAAAGAAGGAATAAAAGCTATGATTTGTACTTTGTCTTTTTTTCCACCAATCTCAACTTCTTGAAACTCAATATCTACTGCGTAAAACCTTGGAGCATCATCTCCAACTTTTAAGCCATTAGAATTTAATGTGACAGGAAGATTATTAAATGTAATAGCAGATAGATATGTTGTATATGCCAATAAAACGAATAGTATATTTCTCATTGTATTTCCTTAATCTTTTTTAGAAATCATCATCAAAAGAGAGACTACCTTTTGAATAGTTTGTAACTGTTGCTTCAAAAAAGTTTGTCTTTTGATCATTAAACTTGGCAAAATCATTTACCCATTTGATTGGATTCTGAACATTGTAAATCTTATCAAATCCAACAGAGTTAAGTCTATCATCAGCTAAGTATTGAATATATTGCTCAACAATCTCATCTGTAAGCCCTAAAATTTGACCTTGCGTAATATATTTTCCCCATTGAGTTTCTAATTCAACAGCCTGTTTGAACATCTCAATGACTTCCGCTTTTAATTTATCCGTAAAAAGATCAGGTCTCTCTTTTTTCAATGTATTAATAAGATTTTGAAAAAGCACTAGGTGTGTTACTTCATCTCTTTGAATAAATCTTATCATCTGTGCTGAACCTAACATTCTACCTGAACGAGCGAGAGTATAGATGTATGCAAATCCACTGTAAAAATAGATCCCTTCTAATATTTGATTTGCAAAACAAGCTTTTACAAAATTATATTCAGATGGTTCTTTTGCTAACTCTAAATAAACACCTGCAATAGCATCATTTTTAGTTTTTAGCATCATATCTCTTCGCCATAACTCATAAATCTCATCTGAGTTGGTGGAAATTGAGTCAACCATTACAGCATAAGATTGTGAATGTAGTGCTTCTTCAAAACTTTGTCTCACTAAAATAAGATTAATTTCTGGTGAAGTGATGTAGGGATTTATATTATCGATGATATTGTTTGTTTGGAGCGAGTCCATAAAAATCAATTGCGATAATGCTTTATCATAAGCTGTCTTTTCTGCTTCTGTTAAATTTTTATAATCTACAACATCACGAGTCATATCAACTTCCTTAGGAAACCATGTGTTATTTAACATCATCTCCCAAAGGTTATATGCCCATTGATATTTAATATCATTTAACTCAAAAATACCAGTTGGATTTCCACCAAAAATCCTTCTTTGATTCACATCTTCATTCGATTCCGGATTGTATATTTTTTTTCTATTCAAGAAATGACTCCAAGTTATATTTCTTCTGAGATTATAACCATCGTTACAAACATTTTGGTAAATAAAATTTTAAAGAAAACAATACAGCTCTGAGCTCTTTTTTAAAAGCTCGTATTTATAGGATTTTGATATGTTATATGAGTAAGATAAAATTTAATTTTTTAAAAATATTTGGTGAAATTGTAGAATAAAAAAGTGAAGTTTTCTGAATAAAACTAAGTAATTTCTACTTAGTTTTACGAGATTCTCTTCTTCTGTCAGACTCTTTTAAAAGTTTTTTACGAATACGAATATTTTCAGGAGTGATTTCTAAAAGTTCATCATCTTCTATCCATTCCAAAGCACGCTCTAAAGACATGTCACGAGGTGGAACAAGCTTGATAGCTTCATCTGCACCAGAAGAACGAACATTTGATTGTGCTTTTCCTTTGATAGCATTTACAACTAAATCGTTTGAACGTGAGTGCTCGCCGACAACCATCCCCTCATAAACTTTTGTTTGAGGAGCAATAAATAACACTCCACGATCTTGAAGGTTAAATAACGAGTATGCTAAAGCTTCACCATTTTCCATAGAGATCAATGCACCATATTGACGTGATTCAACTGCACCAGAATACGGTCTGAACTCGATAAAAGAGTGATTCATAACACCTTCACCTTTTGTGTCAGTTAAAAACTGTCCACGAAAACCGATGAGAGCACGTGCAGGGATCTCAAACTCGATTCTTTGGAATCCTTGTCCCATTGGTACCATTGACTTCATTTCTGCTTTTCTTTTTCCAAGACGTTCAATCACACCACCTGAAAGATCTTCTGGAACATCTATAACTAGATGTTCAAATGGCTCACATTTCACACCTTCGATCTCTCTTACAATAACTTCAGGACGAGAAACACCAAATTCAAAACCTTCACGACGCATATTTTCAGCAAGAACAGTTATCTGAAGTTCACCACGTCCTGAAACTTTAAACTTCCCTTCACCAACAACTTCAAGTTTCATTGCAACATTTGTTTTCATCTCTGATTCTAAACGATCACGTATTTTATTTGAAGTTACATGTTTTCCTTCTTGACCAGCAAGTGGTGAATCATTAACTGAAAAAACAACTGTAAGTGTAGGCTCTTCTATATGCATAGGATCCAATGCAACAGGATTTACTGGATCACAAATAGTGTCTCCAACATCAACTGTTTCAAGACCAGCAAATGCAACAATATCTCCAGCTTCAGCTTGTTCTATCTCCATACGATTGAGTCCGTGAAATCCAATAAGCTTCGTGATACGCCCTTTAGTCATTTCACCATCAGCTTTTGCCAACATAACATTGTCACCCTTTTTAATGATACCGTTAAAAATTCTTGAAATACCAATTTTTCCAACATAGTTATCATAATCAAGTGTAAAAACTTGTGCTTGAACATCATTTTCTCTATCGCCTTCTGGTTCTGGAACATGCTCTAAGATAGTTTCAAAGATACACTCAAAGTTACCATCTTCATCATCAATATCTAGTTTTGCAATACCATCACGAGCAGCTGCATAAATCACAGGAAAATCTTGTTGATCATCTGTAGCATCCATATCTGCAAATAGATCAAACATCTCATCAACAACACGATCTGGTTCAGCTGATGGTTTGTCAATTTTGTTAATTACAACAATAGGTTTTTTCCCAAGACCTAACATCTTTTTTACAACAAATTTTGTTTGAGGCATTACACCTTCATATGCATCAACTAAAACCAACACACCATCAACCATTTTTAAAACACGTTCAACTTCTCCACCAAAGTCAGCGTGACCTGGAGTATCGATAATATTAATTTTATGGTCTTTATAGCGTATCGCAGTATTTTTCGAAAGGATAGTAATCCCACGCTCTTTTTCTAAATCATTACTGTCCATAGCTCGTTCATCATGTTGTTCATGATCACCAAATGTACCAGACTGTTCTAGTAAACCATCTACAAGTGTAGTTTTACCATGATCAACGTGTGCGATTACAGCAATATTTCTTATATTTTGCATTCTTAGAGTTTCCTTTATTTTTGGAAAAATTTTCGCGATTATATCTAAATAAATGTTAGAATCATGTAAATATTTTAGTGCAGTTTAATTCTATTTGAGTTTTAAAGCCTTGATTTACATCATTTGTGCATGAAGTTTCTAAAACTAAAAAGTGAATAATCAAATAAATATATATATTTCTTTGATTATCCATACTACAAGAAAGGTATTATGAATAATAATATATTTGAGTATCCAAAGTTTATTCAAAAAATATTTGATAAACTAAATAATGAAAATATTCAAACTATACTAGTGGGTGGATTTGTTAGAGATTCTTTACTCGTTCACAAAAATAAATCTAATAATTTTAAAATAAAAGATCTTGATGTAGAACTATATGGAGTCAAATCTTTATCACAAATTAAAAATCTCTTAGAAGAATTTGGATCTTTAAATCTTGTTGGAAAAAGCTTTGGGGTTTATAAATTAAAATGTAATGGCTATGATTTAGACTTTTCATTACCTCGAAAAGATAATAAAATAGCAAAAGGTCATCGTGGTTTTTCAATTGAGATTACTAACTCTCTTACTTTTAAAGAAGCAAGTAGTAGAAGGGATTTTACTATAAATTCTCTAGGCTATGATACTCAAAACAAAATATTACTTGATCCATTTCATGGTAGAGAAGATCTACAAAAAAATTTAATACGTGCTGTAGATTTAGATAAGTTCTCAGAAGATCCATTGCGAGTTTTTCGTGCAATAGTTTTTGCAACAAGATTCGATTTTTCGCTAGATGATCAACTTTTTTTAGAGTGCAAAAAACTTGTACAAAAAAATGCTTTGGATGAATTAGCAAAAGAAAGAATCTATTTTGAACTTGAAAAAATATTTCTCAAGTCATCCACACCTTCAAAAGCTTTTGAACTAATGAAGTCTCTAGGGATTCTAGAATATTTTAAACCATTAAATAGGGTAGATAAAAAAGAGTTTGAAGCAATTTTATATTCTCTTAATTCATTTGCCAATACTGATGCTTCACTAAATAAACTTGAGAAACTTTCCATATTCTTTGCTATACTAATACATACATTTGAAAGAAATGAGCAAATCTCACTTTTAAACAATATTGTACTAAGTAAAAAAATTATCGATGCAGCATTAGCATTCAATGCTCTATCGTTTAAAAAAACTTATTCTGATTATGAACTTAAAGTTTTAGCCACACAAATCAATATAGAGCATTTTTTACTCTTTTCACAAGTTATTTATCCAAAGATTGATAAAGAAATTTTTCTAAAATTAAAAAAAAGAGCTATATCTTTAAATATACTTCACTCAAAACAAAAAGCATTCATAGAAGGAAAAGACCTAATTCAAGAAGATCTAAAGCCCTCAAAAGAGTTCAAGAAAATTTTAGAACTT
>Ga0181566_10003863_pt1 | contig 12241 bp, 9 predicted proteins | sample 101ome_15_FD_133762 | JGI IMG/M metagenome (GOLD analysis project Ga0181566, IMG submission 133762) | Coastal salt marsh microbial communities from the Groves Creek Marsh, Skidaway Island, Georgia - 101402AT metaG (megahit assembly) | ecosystem: Environmental > Aquatic > Marine > Intertidal zone... | reverse complement strand
TGTCAGGGCAAGAAGCTGCATGGTGTGATTCTGGATCATGTCCCGTGTCGCCCCGCTCTGCTCGTAATACCCGCCTCGCGTTCCGACACCCAGTGATTCGGATACCGTGATTTGCACATTATCCACATACTGGCGATTCCAGAGAGGCTCGAAAATCGAATTCGCAAAACGCTGCACCAACAAGTCTTGCACGGTTTCTTTACCTAAGTAGTGGTCAATTCGATACACCTGTCGCTCCTGAAGCACGCCTTGGATCACCTTATTCAAATGTCGAGCCGACTCAAGGTCCTTACCAAAGGGCTTTTCGATCACCACCTTGGTATGGCTGTCCGAGTCCTGGTAGCGAGTCGCCAACCCACTGGCCCCAAGGTTCACAATAATCGGTTCGAAGACCGACGGGGGTGTTGATATGTAAATAACGCTTTGGGCCTCACGACCCATTCCTTTCTCGATCGACTCAATTTTCTCCTTAAGCGCCTTGAACGCGTCGAGTTCGTCATAGCCGCCACTGCAGTAGTAAGTGTTGTCCTCAATCCGCTTCCAAATTTCTTCGTTCAGCGATCGGCGCGAGAACTCCTTAATCGAATCGTGGGCCAGCTTACGAAACTCTTCATCCGGAATAGGTTTACGGCCGTAGCCAATAAGCGAGAATTCGGCTGGAAGGAGATTATCCGCCGCAAGATTGTAAATCGCTGGTACGAGTTTTCTAGCGCACAAGTCTCCAGAAGCGCCAAAGATGGTAATGATCGTGGGCTGTGCCCCTCTGTGCTTACTGAGACCTTTCAAAAAGGGATGGCGTGAATCTTGTGACATAGAGAATCAATGGTAGTCAGTTGATGCGGGAAAACCGAAGCTGTCCCGTCGACAGAATCTTGTAAAGCCGATAGACACTGTTCTTTGCATTACTCCGATGCTGAAGCAGCTAGCAAATCGCGCTAGTGCCCTCTTCCTGCTTCTTTGCCAAAAAGGACCGCGTTCTCAAAGTGCCGGGTAGTCAGAATCTCTCCCTTTTCATGCTCGATTTCAACCACACCGAGCCGTAAGGAACTCGGAGGGGGCTTGAGCTTGGCCATGTAAGCGCAACACACACGATTTAAGGCCTTTCTTTTGCGGGCGTCAATAGAGTCAAAGCCGCCGACCAAGGCCCCAGTGCGGCGCGTTCGCGTTTCAACGAATACAAGAATCTCATCATCCTTGCAAATGAGATCAACCTCGTCCTTGCCCGCCCGCCAATTACGGGCTATTACCTTAAATCCTTTTGCTCTTAGGAAGCGCTCCGCCTCTTGTTCGCCCCTCCTTCCGATCGACGACTTTGAGGTGCGATCCTCCCCAACAAAAAATTGCCTCAACCACGATAACACTACTCAAGATTGGTTCATTTGGCGGATCGCATCAAGACCGCAAATATCCTCCTGCCCGCACCCTATCAATAAAAGGCGAAAACTTTGAATATTTAGCGACGCTGTCGGTTTGATTAGGTAGAAAACGAAATTCTTTTATGAACGAGACCAAAGCCATCGACCTCTGCATTCAGCATCGCAACACCGTGGGTTTTGAGTTTTTAGTAGAGAACTACCGAAGCCAGGCTTACGCTCACGCCTTCGGATTCATGGGTAACTGGGAAGATGCGGCCGACGCGTGCCAAGACGCTTTTAGAAATTATTTTGTATCCATAAATCTATTATAATGCCCGGATCGCTCCTAGACCGTTTTGCTTGGCTCCTTATAGTCATTCCCTTAGCAATCCTCATCTCAATAGCGGGTTACCAGCTCTTTTTCAGCAGCGGTCCATTCGGACTAGATGCGAAAACCATCGTGACAGCTTTGCTTATAGGATTCGGCATTCTACTCGGGCTCGTCATCTAAAGCCGCGCCTCCACCCATTCAAAAGATCCCTACAAAGACATCGAAAAATGATTACACGCACAACTGACCAAGTCCCCAACAAAAAGATCGTCGCTACTTACGGTCTTGTCCGCGGCAAAGGGATTCGCGCCCGCCACATTGGCACAGATATCATGGCTGGACTCAAAGGTATCGTGGGGGGAGAAATCCATGAATATACCAAACTCATGGGCGAAGTGCGCGAACAATCGATTGACCGAATGATCGCCGAGGCGAAACGCATAGGTGCGAACCCGATTGCGGGAACCCGCCTCACCACCTCAATGGACATGGCAGGAGCCGCGGGGCTCGTTGCTTACGGAACCGCGGTCAAAGTGGAAGACGTAGAAGAGAAATCAGCGTAAGTCCGTCAAGGAATCGTCACTACGCCGGCACCGCCTCTTTTGCCAACTGCAGGCTTACGATATCTGGATCGTCGTGTTCCGAATTGAACTTCATCGATACCACCTTTGAAACGCCCTTCTCTTCCATGGTCACTCCATATATCGCTGTGGCTGCCTGGATCGTGCGTTTGTTGTGAGTAATAATAATGAACTGTGACTGGGACGTGAATTGCTTGAGTAGACCCGTAAAGCGCCCGATGTTCGATTCATCTAGCGGAGCGTCCAGCTCATCCAGCAGACAGAAGGGGCTGGGCTTCACCATGTAGATGGCGAAGAGCAACCCGACCGCGGTCATCGTCCGCTGACCACCAGAAAGGAGAGTAATGTTCTTCAAGCGAGTACCCGGGGGTTGGGCTACGATATCAATGCCGCTCTCCAATACATCCTCAGCCTCAATCAGCTTCAGATCCGCTTTTCCTCCTCCAAATAGCGTTTCGAACGTGTGCTTAAAATTAGCCTGAATCTGGCTGAATGTTTCGGAGAACTGCTCTCGCGACTTCAGATTGATTTCCTCAATTGCCGCAACCAGCTTGTCGCGTGATGTGATTAGATCATCACACTGCGTTTTAAGGAAGAGGTGACGCTCACGCAGTTCCCCATATTCCTCAATCGCATCTGTATTTACCGCTCCCATACCTTGGACACGCTTGCGCAGTGATTTAATCTCAGCCTTCACCTTGCTCCAATTCGTCGCATCCAGTTCTTCCAGTTCTTCCTCAGACGGCACTTTCTGAGCCGCATTATCGGGAACCAAAGCAGGCTCCACCTCGGAGTCTTCCGTTACCTCCGATTCAACGTTTTCTTCGCTTGCCTCAGTCTCCTGCGCAACGTCGATATCACCATTCTTGGCAACCTCGGCATCGCCATTGTTGTTATCAAGGTCTTCGTCCGCGTCAGATTCTGAAGTATCCAGATCCAATTTAGGCAGGTTCTCAACTGGCTGCCTCGCTTTCCAAACCTCAAACTTCCAGTCAACCAAGCGAAGATCAATTCCATACTCCCGCTCAATTTCCTCGTGGACGAATTCCAGTCGGGACCGTTTTTCCGCGATTTGAATATGCTGATTGTTTAGATTCGAACGAAGCGCCTCTACCTTCTCGCGGGTATAAGACTGTTCCTTCTCCAGAATTCCAACCTTGTCCTCGATGGAAACCAGCGTTTCCCGAGTTTTCTCAACGACCTGCTTGGATTCCTCTAGCTCGCCATCCAAGGACTCACTACGCTCAATTGCGCTCTCCTTAATTTGCTGCTGCTCTAAGATTTGAGTTTCCCACTGGGCAATGTCCGAGGTCTTGGATTCCGTCAATCGAGTCAGTTCAGATCGTCGCTGCTCAATCTCGACAAAACCCTGCTCGAGCATATCCAGCTTTTGCTTCTTTTCCTGCAAATCGAATTTCGCCTGGGAAAGCGCTTCCCGTTTTTCATCCCGTTCCGCCCGAATGGCTGCTAGACTGGTTTCTACCTTTTCGAGCTTATCTCGGGATTCAGCAAGTTTCTCCTGTCCACTCGTTGATCGTGAACGGGCCGATTCCAGTTTTTCCAAAGCGCGAGATAGCGTTTCACCCAAGAGCGACTTCTCTCGCTCCAGGCGCTCCGCCTTCTGCTTCTGGTCGTTGAGCGTTTTTTCCGCGTTTCGAACTTCTGCCTGCAGCCGTGAAAGCTCCTGGCTTGTTTCACTCAAATCTTTGCGATGCGACTCAACCGCTTCCTCGGATTTCTCCAAAACTTTGTTGATCTTTTCCGCTTCGTCACGGGCTTTCTGCAAAGATTCCTGATCCGCCTCGAGCTCCTTCGAAGTTTGCTTTAGCTCGATCTCCCTCTGGAGAATACTTGAGTTCTTAGCGTTCTTGAATCCCCCGGTGACCAGGCCTCGACTGTCTACTGACTCACCCTTCTTAGAGGCGATCTGCAGAAAACGAAACTCGGGATGCGACTCCCACCACTTTAGGAACTTCGCTATATCTTCTACGACATAACTCGCCGACAGAACGGATTTGAGAGCATCGTTTTCATCTCCGATGGAAATAAAATCCAAAGCGGGCTTTATCCATTCGGGCAAGTCGGAAACGTCTCCAGTCGATCCTCCGATATTGAGAAGTTTCATACAAACCCGCCCAATTTTCCGATCCTCCAGTTGACGGAAAACTTCGATAACCGTATCCGCATCGCCCACCGCAACCGCCTCTACCGCGGACCCGAGAAGCGCTTCAACCGCTTGTCCATATCCATTCTTTACTGACAACTTAGACGCGATAGCCGAAAAGGAACGTCCTCCTAAATCGCCCCCCATTTTTCCCTTCAAAAGAGCTTTGGCTCCTTCTCCATAGCCTTCCAGCTTCTCCTGCAACTGCTGTAGCAATTTTACGCGGGCAGTCTTTTGGGCAACCGTGCGATCCAGCTCCTGAATCCCAACTTGAGCTGCTCGAAACGCATCCCTTGATTCGGACACCTTTTCTCTGGCAGCCTCCAGAGCCGTTTCCAATTCGGAGCGTTTCGTTTCAGTTTCCAAGACTCCTTGATTAAACGTATCCAAAGAATCCTGAGCCTGGGCTTGTCCCTCAATTTGCTCAGCAAGCTCTTTCTCGACCTGCTCTAGGCGGCTGGTGCTGGTTCCGGTTTCCACTTCAAGGCTGGATGTTTCGTCACGGCTTTGATGCAAAACCTGCTCCGCCTCTTGGGCTTGCGTTCTCAGTGCTTGGATTTCTCGCTCCGAAGATTCGAGCTTAGCCTCAATGTCCGCCAGTTCGCGATTACGCTCCTGAAATATTTCATCCGAATTTCCAAGTACATCCAAATGAAGCTGTTTGTCGACTGAGTGTTCATCCAGCCGTGTCGCAAACTCCCCTATCTGGTTCTCAAAAGACGCGATTTCCTGTTGAGCCTGTTCGATTCGCTCCTTCATGGATGTGATCCGAATGTCCGCCATATGCGACTCGTTAGCAATTTGCTCCTTCGTGCTACGAAGATCGAAAACTGCCTGTTGCGCATCCTGAATCTTCTGGATCAAGGACTGGCGCTCCTCTTTATAGACAGTCAGGCTGGAGTCCTTGTTTTCCAAGTCCTTCTGAAGCTCGTCAACCTCTCCCTGCAGACTCCCAGCGCTCTTGTCGATATCGCCCAATGTCGAGTTCAATGTGCCATATTGGTAAGCGCTGTATCCAACATCCAGGTGACGCAGCTTGTAGCTTAGCTTCTTGTAGCGGATCGCCTTAGTCGCCTGCCGCCGAAGACTCCCGATCTGGCGGTTGATTTCGGAGATTACGTCGGTGACACGATCCAAATTGGTCTCTACGTGAGCGAGCTTGTTGAGGGCCTCTTTCCGTTGGGCTTTATATTTTGATATTCCCGCCGCCTCTTCAAAGACCGCCCGCCGCTCCTCAGGTTTGGACGAAAGAATTTGGTCAATCTGTCCTTGGGCCATGATCGAATAGGAAGTCCGGCCTACCCCCGTATCCATGAAGAGCCGCTGAATGTCCTTTAGCCGACAGGCCTTGCCGTTTATGTAATAGTTGCTTCCTCCATCGCGATGCACCCGACGCGTGAGCTCGACCTCGTTGAAATCCTGCCCCAACTCTTTCTCACAGTCCGTAAGAATGATCGAGACCTCGCAAATATTCAGCGGCTTGCGTCGGTCCGTCCCTTCGAAAATGACGTCCTGCATCTTCCCTCCTCGCAATGCCTTGGCACTTTGCTCACCCAAAACCCAACGGATTGCGTCCGCAATATTGCTTTTGCCACATCCATTGGGTCCAACCACAGCGGTCACGCCCGGTTCAAAATGAAGATGGGTAGAGTCGGCGAAACTTTTGAAGCCGTTTGCTTTTAGAGAGCTCAGATACATGTAAGGGGCCGAAAATGAACGTCCAAATGGAAACCTGACAACTCCAAATACTCATTTGTGAATAAGTCGAAGAACAACCTGGGAATAACCTCCGACCTAATCTGTCACAGAACACGGTAGCATCGCCGCGTCTTCCATCCCATGGATGATTTTCTTGTCGGGCGGACAAAAGGTTGCCAAGGCTCCCGCCAGTTCGACCTGGTCCCCATTGACAAAATAATAGGGATTCAATCTTAACCTGCCTGATGCGTCGTATACCTCTCCATCCGCGGAATAGAGCGGATGACTCAGGCGGATTGACTTGCGAAATTCCTGAATAACATGGAGATGCGACTCCGCTCCATCACACGCTTCCTTCAAACTGCTTGCCCACTCTTCTTTGGAAACATCATTTCCAATCACCACACTACGCGAACCCCAGGCCGTTTCGTGAAATCCGGAGATCTTTAGCACGAGATTGCGTTCTTTCTGACTCGCTTCCGCCAGATCCATCCAGCTGTGCAGTTGCCTCCCTTGAGCCAAGGGCCCATCTATCACCGCTCCGGGCGGAAGCGGCGCCGGGTCGACGATCCATGACTTAGGAATCAAACCATCCAATATCTTACGCGATTTCTTGGGAATGCTCTCCTGCCAGAACTCTCTCAACAAGTGATTATGGTAGAGCGCGAGAGTCGACTTTTCCTCGAAAAACGGTCGCAAGGGCGGGTCCAGGGCGATCTCCCCATTTTCCCAAGCTTCTATAATAAACTGGGAGGTCTTTATGTTCGCCAAATCGAACAATTCGAAAAACCGGTAGACGACATCAATTTTCTCAGGATTGCCCTCAATATCAAAATAGAGCCCTCCTCCGAGAGGGAAAACCTCATCGGTATGCAAGCTGAAAACCCGATGTCCCATCAGCTGCAGCCGATCCGCCAACCAGTCCATCTCCGGCTTGTAAGTCGCTGACTCTTCACTCACCGCGATCACAATAACGGGATTGTCCTTTTCCGGAGCCAAGGACGCGAGCCTACGATAAAAGGCCTTTTCCATCGCCTTCTCTTTGCCGAGAATCGGAAATTGCGAATCCCCCTCGTACAAGGCATTCAAATAGGCGGTCAACCCAATACCCCCCGGAACCGAATCGAGTTCCGTAATGGAAAAACCTTCTGCCGTCACGAGCAGGTCGGGACGAATCACGGGGGGGATCTTCCCTTTGCAAGCTTTGCTGCGACTGATAGCGACCAACTCTGAGGGTTTGCCTCGATCCAAATACTCAGCAACCCAGGGGGCATAGACTTCCTTGTTTCGCAAAAGCTTCTTTCCGTCCGCAGAACGCGAATACAAAATCTCAAGAGCCTTGTAGAAATCCAAACTCGCCTGGCCTATCCCCTCTAGAGCAGCCACAATTTCAGCGCTTAGCTTCCAAGGTTCAGGCGATGTCCGCCACGTCTTCCCTTCAAACAGTTCCTGGCGAGCAAACGCCTCCTGTAGGTCATTGAAATCCATCTATTCTAATAACAACTGCACTTTGGTTTCGATTTCATCGACGATGCGCATTCAGCCATTTCGTTCGATCGCCTAATGCGGGCCGGAAAGTCGAAATCTCAATCCTCAATTTGTATATCCTTGTTGCGGTGCCTTGGAGAACCAGCCCGAAGCCAGGCATTTATGAACTTATCGATGTCGCCATCCATCACGCCTTGCACGTTTCCCGTATCCACTCCGGTACGCAGATCCTTTACCATTTGGTAGGGTTGAAAAACGTAGCTTCGGATTTGATTGCCCCAACCGATCTCCCCTTTTTCTCCATAGACTTTTTCGAGCTCAGACCGTTTTTCGTCTTCTCGCTTCTCGTAAATGCGAGCTTTCAACATCTTCATGGCCGTGGCCCGGTTTTTGTGTTGAGACCGCTCGGTCTGGCACGCGGCGACGATTCCCGTTGGGATGTGGGTCAATCGAACCGCTGAGTCCGTCTTGTTAACGTGCTGCCCGCCTTTGCCACTAGCACGGTAAGTGTCTTCCCGAAGATCTTTGTCCTCGATTTCAATTTCGACATCATCCTCAATTTCAGCAACCACGTCCACCGCGCAAAACGAAGTGTGACGCCGCGCATTGGAATCAAAAGGACTGATACGAACGAGCCGATGAACCCCTCGTTCCGCATTCGCGTAACCGTACGCATTAGTTCCTTCAATACGGAGCGTGACTTTTGACAAACCTGCTTCTTCTCCCGGCAAGATATCGATTATCTCGGTTTTGAAATCCCGGCGTTCGGCCCATCGAGTGTACATTCTAAAGAGCATGTCCGCCCAGTCGCAAGATTCCGTGCCACCCGCGCCCGCATTCACACTCAGTATGGCATTACAATGATCGTGGGGCCCTTTCAAGTAGCTCTGAATCTCTAACTCATCCAACGCCTCTTTTAATAACTCAGCAGATTGTTGGAGCTCGACGGCTTCCTCCGAATTTTCGTCAACACCTTCCTCCTCGAGAAGTTCCTCCATTGCTTTTGAGTCCTCGAACTTAGCTTTAAAATCGGTCAGTCCATTGACCACTCGCTTCAGCTTGTTTGCCTCACTGATAATTTCCTGTGCTGCCTTCTGGTCATTCCAGAACCCCTCTGCAGCCATCTTTTCTTCTAGCTCGGCGATCTCCTTACGCTTGCCGTCGACGTCAAAGATACCTCCACAGGTAACCGGCTCGTTTTTCAATCTCTTCGTGCAAAGCTTTCGTCTCTGGCTTAATCATAAGCGCAGAACATTGGGAATATCTCTCAGGGAGATCAAGCGCGGACGTTAACAGATTTTGTTCGACTCCAATGGAGCGGCGTCGAGCTACTCCTTCACGTTTGTTTTGTGGTACTCTTCCGAGAAAAACCGGATCATGCGATCCACCGTTTGGAGGATTGCTTCGGGACGATTGGCAACCCCCATCGACTCACGCTCCCAAGTGCTCAACGCCATTGAAACCGTTGTGTCTTTTGGTCGTTCCAGCATCGCCATTTCACGCAGCTTCAAGGTGACCGAGTAGACGTGGCTAGGTCCTTGGGCATGAGCAATATTGACCCCGATCTCAAGGAAAGGTCGACCGGGAATCTTATCCAGCTCGGAGGAAGAAAGGACTTCAACTTGCAACTCATCCAGCCTCTGGTAGGAATACTCCCTCAGCCTAGACTGATCCAGATCGAGCCGGTTCGAGCGCATACTCATGGGCGACACCTCCAAACCCACTCCTCTAATTCCCTGGAGCAGGTTTTCGCTGAAATCCGCCCCTGCACTGGAAATCACGCAAAATAACGTAAATGAGACTGTTACGATCCATTTCATCCCAATCCTGTTAAACGGCTAGAATACTCTAATATTAAGTGTAGCACTACCTATCCAAAGCTATCCCAGATCAATTCGCCTTCAGCGGGGCTTGATATTCAGGGTCAGCCCGACCAGCGTTTCATCGATGGAAATCGACTCTGAGTTAAAAGTAGCGACTATGAGTGTTGGCGAGTTCGCCCGATTTTCACCGTTCACTCAAAGGAGCGATCCCCTCGGGTTTGGCAATTGGCGCGCCGCCGCGGGTCAGCAGTGGCATCAGGAAATTCAGAACCGAGCAGACTCGGAGGGTTTCGCCAATGAACAGTCTATCAAAGGAGACCTGGAATGGCGGGGCTGGACATTGAGACTCAACGGCCGGATCGATCAAATCCGCTCCCAGAAAGATAGAACCCATCTACGCGAGATCAAAACCGTCACGACCCCCCTTCCTCTGCGACCCGAGGAGGTTCGCTCTCACTTCAAGAGCTATTGCATTCAGTTACTGACCTATCGCGAGCTACTGAACCGGATCGAGACGAAACCGACCGGAAGCATCGAACTCGACCTTTTCTTGATCGAACTCGGTTCAGGGATCACCCAGAGTCTCTTGTTGGACGAGCGCTTTGACGCTCTCATCGTCGATCAACTGGACCTCTTGGTCGACTATCTCGACCGAAAGCTCGAACGCTTGTCTCGGCTCCGGTCGCTCCGATTTAAACCCGCCTACGAAACGCCTCGACCGGGGCAGGAAACCATCCAAGAAGACCTCAATCAGGCGTTTAAACGTTCGCCCATCGTTTGCCTTGAAGCGCCAACCGGCTATGGAAAGACGGGTGTCGCCTGGGAATTCGCGCTGAATCGTCTCGCCACCGGACAGGTGGAGCGAATCGTCTACCTGACCAGTAAATCGACCGGGCAAATCGAAGCCGCACAACGGTTAGACGCCCTTCTAACCGATCAGTCAGCCGCTTCCTATTGGCAAATCAGAAACAAGGCGGAACACTGTGTGAACGTGGAATTTCGATGCTCCACGAAAACCTGTTCCTACCTGTCAGACCTTGAGGAGAAATGGGGGCGGTCCGCACTGGAACCCATATTCCTGTCTACCGCCAAACCGATTTCAATCGAAACGCTCAAAGAAACCAGTGCCGCTGCCGGAATCTGCCCTTACGAGACCATGCGCACCGCATTGGGCTACCGAGATATCTGGATAGGCGACTACAACTATCTCTTTTCAGCTAACAGCAGCCGACTTATTGCCGACCAGCCCGACTTCGACCCAGCACGCACTTTCCTGATTATCGACGAAGCCCACAATCTTCCTTCACGGATTGAATCCAATTTAAGCAAAGAGCTCAGTGCCCTATCACTAAACGGACTTATCGAAGAGCTGTCCGAAATCGGAGCGGGCCACAAGATACGCAAATCCGTCACCAATCTTGTCAACGAGTGCTTGGCCTATCGAAAGGGAGATGTCCTTACACTGAGACAACTCGACGACCTAACGGATTTATTGCTCGAACTGATCAACCTGCTCTCCACAGAACCGCTGCCCTACGAGTCGATCACTCCCGAAGCTCTCGATGCGCTTTGGTCACTGTCTTCTGGGTCTACCGCTCTCAAAGAAAATGCGAGTCGATACATCGCCTGGATCCCGCAGGACGGACTGATACGGATCACCTGTATCGATCCCTCACAGGAAATCCGTGAAACGCTGACCCAATTCAAAGAATGCCTCATGCTTTCAGCCACGTTCCAGCCAATCGACGGATTTTTTGAGCAATGCGGGCTCGCCGAGCAACTCACCCCTCCCCAGCGAGTCGCTCCACCCGCCCCATGGCTCGAGGGTGCCTACAACATAGCGATCGACACACGCATAGACACCCGTTTCAAGAGCCGAAAAAAGGGAGCTGCTTTAACGGCGTCTACCATCGCCAAATTGGCTGAGAGGCATTCCCCTATTGTCGTCTTTTTCCCTTCCTATGCGTATGCGCAATCTCTCTACGAGACGATCGCGATTGACTATCCGTTTTACCGGATCGCTATGCAAAGCAGGGGAAAGGGTGAAAGCCTTTCGACCCGTGCTGAGTTTATCGACGAAGCGATGCGGTTCCATGATATTATCTTTCTAACACTGGGCTCTAGTTTTGCAGAAGGGATTGACATGATTGGCGGAAAAATCGATGCCGCAATCGTTGTCAGCCCTGCCCTTCCTGAAGTGAATCCCATTCAGCAGGCTAAACGCGATTACTATCAAAGCAAGAAGCTCGACGGATTTGAACGGGCCTATTTGCAACCCGGTATTCAAAAAGTGAATCAGGCTCTTGGTCGGCTCGTCAGAGCCCCGGGACAAAAGGTAAAGGTACTTCTACATTGCCAGCGCTATGCGGAACGGAGGACAAAATCGCTGCTAGCGGAACAATATCAAAACTGTCAATACATCTTCAAAGATGAAGACCTGGCGAAGTGGATCGAGGAAGAGCCTATTATGAAAACCTAGTTATTTACAACCGCTCGAAGAGGAACCGTGCGACATCATCAACTGCCAGTTGCGCATTCCCTTTCCAGTCCAGTGAGAGGAAACTTTGGGCACACAGGAACCAATGCCTTATCGAACAAATAGAGACTGGAAAGAATCGACATATTATTTCATTCGCCAAATCTCATTAGTTAGCGCATCAACGGACCCCCTCTGGACCCACTTTCAAAAATGCGAATTATCTCAAGAATCACCCTCACTTCCCTCTTTTTGTCAGCAGCCTCTTGGATGCCCGGAATTACCAGGAATCAAATGGTCTGGTTTCCGTGGAAGCAGAGGACTT
>Ga0181566_10003862_pt1 | contig 12241 bp, 11 predicted proteins | sample 101ome_15_FD_133762 | JGI IMG/M metagenome (GOLD analysis project Ga0181566, IMG submission 133762) | Coastal salt marsh microbial communities from the Groves Creek Marsh, Skidaway Island, Georgia - 101402AT metaG (megahit assembly) | ecosystem: Environmental > Aquatic > Marine > Intertidal... | reverse complement strand
ATATGCATTATTAACCAGAATATTTAAAGATTTTATGGATAAATTCATGACAAATTGATTTATTTCTTCTAAATTATTTACATCGAATTTGGCGCCTCTTATGTCTAAATCAGAACATTTTCTTATTAGATTATTGATTTTTTCTTGGTTTCTACCATTTGCATAAACTGTGGCGCCAGCAGATGCTAATGAGTACACAAAGATTTCCCCTAGATATCCATAAGAACCAGTAATAAGTGCTACCTTCCCATTTAAAGAAAAAAATTTATTCACTAGTTTGCCAATTTGAAGGGTTTAGAGTGGAGGAGTCTAATTTTGGTAAATCGAGTTCCCAATTAGTGATTTTTTCTGATCTCAAGTTTTCATAAAAATAGTTAAAATTCTCTAAAAGTTCTTTTTCAGAATTTACACCGATAACCAGACCATCAATCCAATCTTGGTCTTTTACATAATCAATGCAAAGTTGCATTATAGAGTTTTTCTTATAATCTGAAACAAGCCTATTAATCGATTCTAAAATTTCCTTAGGATTATCTACAGTGGCTTTTTTCCATTTATTGTGGTCATTTGTAAGAAGCAAACCCTGAAGAAATATACTCCGAGCATGAATTATTAGACCTCTTTTTTTCTTAATCTCTCTAATGACTTTAATGTAATTGTCCCACCTAGAATCTAAGATATTAAATGGCAACTGGATTAACTTAATATCTTCAAACTTTAAAGCTTTCTCGAGTTCTTGTTCGCTTTGAATTGAAACCCCTATAGAGTCTACGAGCCCTTTTTGCAAAATTGACTTTAAAATTTTGAGAACTACTCCATTCGAAAACATCAAATCTTCGAAACTATGAACCAGAAGAAAATCAATCTTCCTCACATTGAGACGAAAACAAGAGCTTTGAACCATGTTAAAAATAACTTTTTGATAAAATTTAGGATCTATATTACTTAACAGTGATTTGACAGGTGAGATCTTTGTTATAACTGAGATACTGCGTTGCTTTATATTGCTTTCGAAGAACTTACCTATAACTTCTTCACTGTCGCCATATTCCATAGCAGTATCAATAAATTGCACATTATTTTTTGAGCATGCTGAAAGTATTTTTTGACTTTCAAGGTAGTTTGGCTTACCGTTATAGTTAGTTATTCCATATCTCATACCTAATTGGGCACAACCAAGAACAAACTTAGATTTACTTAAATCATTTGGCATTACTAGCGTATTTTTTTGAGTTAGTTAATAATGATTTAAAAATATTCAAAGAAGGAATGAGATTTATTTTTTTTAAATTCAATTCTAGAATTTTTTCTTGATCTTTTGTCCAATCTTTTATCTCTTGACTATCCTTATTTCTGTTTAATCTATCTATAAAGTATGATTCTATCCCAAGTGAGTTACCTAAATGCGAATATAAGACATATTTAGTATGGTTGTCTGGAAGATCTGCTTGTAAAAGCATGGGGTCATATTTAAGAAGATTTTCTATTTTTTCATCGGCAAAAGTTCCCTTGTGCATTATTCTCGAATCAAAAATAACCACATCACCAGCTCTAACTCTTAATGTTTTTGATTTCATGAGTTTTAGTAAAAATTTTCTTAGAAATTTAAGCCTGTAAAAAGGTTTAAAAAATCTTTGCAAAAAAACTATGCTTGTGACATAAAAATTATTCAAATTAGATAATTTAATTTCACCAAAATAATCATTATTTGACCCTGGAATAATATCTATTGCGCCGCCATAAGAAGAGTTTGTTTGAAGATAAACTCCAATCTTCGCGAAAAAATATTCCTTGTTTTTTAATCTGGAAACGCATTCTTTATAATTTAATTCTCCATTACAATCTCTATGCCAACCCATTGCTTCAGTGTTTATAGAGTGCGGAAGATAATTTTTAGCTATATTGTATGGAGGTAATAAATATAAACTTTTATTATTAAAGACCGCCAGAATGGTATTTAGTAATTTCTCATTTGCGAAAAAATTTGAAAAAGCAAGACTCTCTTCTTCGCTTTTAACGTCTTTTAAATACCTCAATCTTTTATCTCCAGATTTTGCAAATAATTTCTTACAGTCTTCTCTAATATTCAACACATCACTAATTGAGAAGGAATTCTCAATAATAAAAGCACCGTATCTCTTATAGCTTTCTCTTGCAAGAAAATATGACTCTGGCTTTAAATCATTAATATCTAGTCTGAAAATTTCCTTTTTGATCATGAAAGAAGCTCTTTTAACATCGGATTAAGATAATTATATTGCATTAGCTCCTTTTTGATCTCAGGGTCCCAATCATCATTTGAAGCTGTAGTTAAAAATTCTATTAATCTTTGAAATTCTGTATCGTTGATTTCATTTGTCCAAAACTTACCTTTTGGTGGCAAACTCATGGGCCAGCCGAACGTATCAAATGGAATGCCACATATCGCACCTCTAGCATCAAAAAGAATGACTTTTTTTCCTCTCCCCAAGGACTCATATGCGAGAGTCGAATGAATTGCAATTATATATTCATAAGTATCTACGGACTCATATCCAGTTGCAAAACTCTCATGCATTATGAAATTGAACTGAAAACCATTTGTTAATTTCTTAAAGTACTCTAATTCTTCAGACTCATTTTTTTTTATAGCTGAAACAATATTGAGTTTTAAATTATTCTCTTTACAAAATGGAACCAATCTATCAAATAATAACTTCTCAGTTTTATAAAATCTTTCAAAAGAAATATCTTCAAAAAAAGTACAGAACACATCCCCTTTCATTTTTCTAAATTGGGATATAAACAAAACTTCTTTCTTTTGCTTAAGGTTAACTATTGGAACAAGGTTGCTCCTTACACTCCCATCAGGGATAGCGGTACATTTAATGTATTTTTCATATTCCCTTTTATGCGCCTCACCGAAACAAAAAACGTAATCACAAGTAAGTGATTTATCCCCAAGCTTTTTAAGTGAATCAAAGAACTCGCCAGGCTCAATACTTCTTCTACCAGTTTAATACTGATATATTGTGGCTCTTTCCTCAAATTCTTAAGTCTATAGAAGGGAATTATATAATCCATCCATGTAATGACATTCCGGACATTAGCTAGTTCAATGTATGATAAAAACACAAAACAAAATTTATCCTGAAAAAGCATACCGGGTCTTTTCCAAAAGGCATGAATTAGAGTAAAAAAATTAGCCCAACGATAATGATCGAGATCAACAATAAGAGTTTCATTTTTTTTTAAAATACTGCTTGCAAAGAGTTCATCGGCTCCTGCTGAATCGATTATAAGGTTCTTGCTTTTTTGAGGATAAGTCCAAAAATTTTTACTAAATATTATTTTTAAGAATTCTATTACTATCATGCTTGGGAAATATAAATCATTGATTGAGACAAGTGTCTGATGTTAAGATCTGTGGAAATATTCTTGTCAAGAAACTGCTCTGAGTTTGAAGCAAATATGAATGAGTTATGATTTTCTTGTATAAAATTTAGAACATCTTGTTTAATTTGAAGTTTATCTTTCTGAAGTAAATCATCTAATTTTGATTTGTTTCTAATTAGTTCAGAAATATGAGGACTACTCTCACAAGATGAATGCCAATTAGTACCAAATGAGATAGAGGGTTTCCCGCTATTTAATGACTCCCAAAGGATTGAACCAGTGCATGATGCCGCTAGAGAGCACTCTGATAGAGCCTCTCTTGAGTCAACCTTTGTTGATATTAAAATAACTCGTTCAAGCTGTTGTAGGCTTTTGTAGAAATTAATATCTCTGTAATGAAACCTTCTTAAATTCGGATATTCTGGCATGTTTTGTCTTGGATGCTCTTTAACTACTATACTCCAATCTTTTGGCAAAATCTTTAATAATAATTTGATAGCATTAAGCTGTTTAGAGAAATGTCCGCATTCAGGATCAGTTGATCTCTCTGGCTGAAAATGTAAAGGAAAATAGGCGAATTTTTTTGATTTAGGTAAGTCTTCAGATATCGACTCCCAGTATTTATTTAATTTTCTTTGCTGATAAAATCTTTTAATAACATAAGTTAAATAACGCACTTTACCAAGCTGGAAATATGTTTTTTTTGAAACTGAAAGCTCTTTAAAAAGAAAAATTGGTGCGGACAACACTTTCTTAAAATTAACAAAACCAAACATGTTATCTCTTCTTGTTAAACAATCATTTAATATATTTCGTGAATAATCAATCCACGTTGACTCACTTCCAAATTTTTTCAATAATTCACTTTGTTCAAACCCACCAACAAAACTCCTATTAAAAATAAAAAAATCTGGTTTTTCATTATTAAAGTTCCTATCAAAAACTACGCAATTTGGTATTAAAGTTCTACGAAGAATAAAAGTTTTTATTTTTAGATGTTTTGCGGCAAAAAAAAGAGCAACATCCCAAGGGAAATGTGGTGTTGATTGGAAAAATAAAGTACTTATGGAGTGACTTTCCAGATATCTCGACCAGAAGCTTAACAACAATGAATAGTAGTCTAAAAGCTGGTTGTATGGCACAGGTTCCACAAAAACTCTATCGGTAGTGCTTAAAAAAGCAAGAAGGGAATCCTTATACCATGCGGTAGTTTCAAAACTATAATTACAATCAAGAACCTCTGGATGATTTTTTAATAAAATATCGATTCTACATATGTCCTCTACAACAGCAAAGTTATTTTCTTTATCAACTGAATTTTTTGAATAAATGGATTTATAAATTTTAAATTTTTTGCTAACCTCGACTATTACCTTATCTAAGTATTTATCGTTAAAACCAGATAGTAGAATATTTTTCATGATTAGTTTTGCTCTAATAAAATTTTTGCTGCCTCTTTAGCGCCTTTGAAGTTAATCTTCGCAGCAAGATTTTCGAAATGATTAATCATTTTTTTATTAGAGGAATATGCAAGTGCTTTATCACATGCATCCTGAAATGATTTGCAATTTTCACCCAATTCTAGCTTTTGTAATAAGTTTGCATTACTTTGCATTTCTAAATTGTCAGGTTCAAAAAACATAAAGACTTTACATTTATTATACAAACAGTCAGTAATTGTGCCTACTCCAGGGCGGATTATTGCTGAAATAATTGATGAGTACATATCATTATCATAGGTTGCAGGTTTAATCCATTCAGGTCTATTATCAGGACATATTCTTGGTTCAATCCAGATTGTATTAAAGGGCAGATCTTTTAAAGATGCTATTTCCTCAATAAAGTTCTTGATCTCAAATGCTAAATTTCCTCCAAGACCGATTGATATCAATAAATCTTTCTTAGCAACTGGTGAACAATTTTTACTTCTTAAACTACCACTATAAAGCCCAACTTTATGCAGGTTTTCAAATTGGTGCATATAACTTGGGGTCAAAATCTCAGAAGAAATAAGTCTTGCCTTTGAATCTTTAATTAAGTGATTAATTCTCTGCTTCTCTTCTTTTGGAAAGTTAATCAGTGATTCATGCCAAAGAAAAGATCCTGAAATCCAAGCGTCGGCTCTTAAATAGAGTATTTCTGGTAAATTATCACTTACAACAATATCATATTGACTTAAATTAGGAAGTTTTTTTATCCAACTAGTTGAGTTATAGTCTAATAAATTTTCTATTGAGGTATCAGTACAAAAATCAATAATCGATAGCCTCTTTTCTTCAATCGACTCTGTCAGTTTGTTAACAGATTTTATTGGGGCAAATAAAGTCACATTGGCATTATTTCTAATAAGCTCAAGGGACAATACTAAGCACCTTCTAACATGACCCAAGCCATTTGAGCAAGCTATCAGTGCTACATTCATTAGCTTGTTAAATAACCCATTGTTGCATATTTAAGATTAGGATTTCTTTCGATATCTATCCTGTCTAATTGGTGCCAACCATCAAATATTAGTCTTATGCGATCTTCATTATGGTTTTCATACAAATTGGAGATAATGTTATCTGGGTGATTGTTGAGTATCAATATTGCATCTGATTTATTTATAACATCATCTAGATCATCATAATCATCAAACCCTAAATTATTGATATTTTGTTTTGTGATTACGGCATCCCAACCAAAGATCCTGCTAACTTTTTTCTTTAACATGGACATGACATCCAAAGAGACTGAGCCTCTATAATCGTTTGTTTCTGGATTTCCTTTAAAGGCAATGCCAATAATTAAAATATTTAAATTGGTCATATTTTTATTTGTTTTTTTACAAAACTCTTCAAGAACTTCTATTGGATATTCGGACGCCTTTTGATTGATTTTTCTGCTTGAAACTCCCAGTACTGCATCATCTCTAAAGCCTTTTGAATTGCAACTAAACAAAATTGGATCTTTGGTTAAGCAATAACCTCCAACTCCCGGGCTAGGGAGTGGGATCTTATTTCTTGGGTATCCCTCGTTAGCCTGATGCACAAGATCAAAAGCATCAACATTGTGTTTGCTGGCTAGAAGTGCTAATTCATTCGCAAATGCGAATGAAATATCCCTAAATGTATTATTTGCTAATTTTATTAATTCTGCTGCCTCTAAAGAACTTACCTTAACAACAGATGAAGCAAGAGTAGACCAGAATTTAATACCTAACTCTGCACACCTATTAGAGTATCCTCCAACAATTTGAGGAAGTGTCTTTAATTCTTTCATTGCATCACCTTCAATTGTCCTTTCTGGTGCGAAGCTTATAAAAAAATCTTTACCAGCAAGTAAATTAGATTCTTTTTCCAAGAAAGGAATTACTATATCCCTTGTAACTCCAACAGGTACGGTCGATCTTAACATTACATGATCACCGTTTTTAAGGACTTTAGAAATAGATAATAAGACCTGATTAAGTGCTTCCAAGCCAGGTTTTAAATTATTATCAAGAGGTGTTCCCACTGCAATGATATAAATATTACTGTTATTATTTTTTACAGAGGTCTCAAAGTATATATTTTCTGCACTTAAATTATGTTTAATCATTTCCTCTAAACCAGGCTCATGAACATGAGTTTCTCCTTCCCTCAGTATCTTTATGAGTTTTTTATTTGTATCAACACCAGTAACCTGATGTCCGATATTGGCTAAAGAAGCTGCAAGAGTAATTCCCACATAACCAAGCCCAAAGACAGTTACGTTGTTATAGAGGCTGTTTTGAATATTTTTTAAACTGTCATAATCAATGACGTCTATTAAGAGATTTTCATCATTAATTAAAGGAATTAGTTTGACTGGTTTTGTTAAATGCTTTGCTTCTCTGAGTCTAGTATCTAATAATCTAACTGGGTTATTGCTTATTTCATTTTCATGTAAAAAAACTGGTTTAGTAGTCATTATTAGAGAAACAGAACTACTAAAGTCTATGTTTGCTGAATATGCTCGTCGAATATCTCCATCTGTTATAAGGCCTTTAAATTTTTTTTGACCGTCTATAACAACACATAATCCTGGGTATAAAACCTTTTTGGATAAACTTGACATAGTTCTGATACATGAATCAACTGTTGAGCTTGCATCAATGAAAATTACTTTTTCATCAAGATTCATAATGGAGTTTCCTCCCAGTTATAAATCATAGTCTGAGGGGAATTTAATTTTACTCTTGGACTAGCAAATCTCCCGCGATAATAATCTCTGTTTAGGAGCTCAGAATGGCTTAAATCCCGAGTTTCTTGACCGATTGAAACTTTCCATTCTGGGTATTTCTTATCCATAAAATCGTATTTATCATTTTGTGATAGACTAGAAAAATCTTTTAACTCCATTAGCATTTCTGCATCTATTGAAACAGGACCATCTCTTGTATCGGTTCTTGGAAGAATTGTAAAGTGTCTCTCAATAATTTCTGCGCCTAAAGTTAAAGCAGCTAAAGAGGCTATATTTCCAGTATCGGTAATAGAAGAATGGTCAGAAAACCCAACACTTGCCGTGTATTTTCTTAACCAGCTCATTCTTGCAAGATTCATCTTTTCCAGTGGAGTAGGATATATGGTTACGCAATGTAAGAAAGAGAAATCAGTTTCTTTTAAAATTCTTGCTGTATGAATAATTTCTTCGTCAAAAGTTGCACCAGTTGATATGATGATTTCGTCAAATTTATTTGAAATTTCTTTAATTAGAGGGAATGAAGCACAATCATAACTTGCAATCTTAATTGATTTAAATCCCAAATCTTTGAGGTGGTTGACATCTCTTCTAACAAAACAAGTTGTCATTGGAATAAGCCCACTTTGTTTGCAGATATTAATAAACTCTAGTGTTTGGTTATCTGATATCTCAAGAGCTTTGAGCCTCTCATATTCTTCTTTGAATGGTCTTTTGATTGATTTAACTATCCCATCAACCACCAGTCCCTCTTCAAATTGAGGTCTAAATGAAACTGTGTCAGCAAAGATTGTTTGCATTTTTCCATGTGTAGCTCCCGACTCGGCGGCTGCATATATCATACGTTTTAGAGTTTCAAAGCTGCCATTGTGATTTTGACAAAACTCGGCAATTAACTTAGTCATATACTATTATTAAAAAATTTATTCAAAATGTATAAATCTGTTTTTTCAACAGACTCATATGTAGCACCACCTATATGAGGAGTGATTAACAAATTATTATTCTCAATGGCATATTTAACCAATGGATGCTGTTTTCCCAGAAAACTGTGTTCATTTTCAATTACATCAAGCGCAGCACCTCCAATTTTTTTAGCCAAAAGACCATCAAGTAAAGCACTATTATTGATAATTGATCCCCTTGAAGTGTTGATTAAGATTACCCCTGGCTTTAATTTCTTTATTTCTTCATATGATATTAAATGTTTTGTCGAACTGTTAAGAGGAATATGAATAGAAATAATATCTGAGTTGGAGTATATCTCCTCGAGGGAATCAACTCTTTTAACGCCCGAGGGAAGTCTTTTAACTCCGGGATCAAATACTGAAACATTCATTCTCAAGGCAACACAAACTTTTGCAAACATCCTACCAAGTCTTCCACAACCGATGACCCCGATTTTTTTACCTGAAAGCTCAAATCCTCTATATTTAGAGACATCCCAGAAGCCATGCTTAACAGATTCAAAGCTGTCGTGAATATTTCTTAGGAGAGAGATCATTATTCCTACTGCTAATTCTGCAGTCCCAGTCACACTATTCAGGAATTTCTTCTGCCCTCTTAGATGAAAAACTTTAACCCCATATTTCTTTGTAAGTTTCATATCAATATGGTCTAGACCAGTAGTAGGTGAGATAATATATTTGACTTTACTATTTTGGTTGATAATTTTATCGTTGATTTTAGTATTGAATCTTATAAGTAATGTATCAAAGTTGACAGCGCTTATTTCAAAATCACTTTGTGACATTGCAATTGCAGATAAGTTAGAATTTTCTTTGCAAAAATTCAAACCTTTCAAGCTAAAACTTTCTGGTTCAGGACATAATACTTTCATTTTCACTAATCAGCAATTTTGCTAGGGACAAATCTAAAGGACTATCTATATTGACTGACTCTTTATCGGTCATAATGAGACCGCCAGGATTATTTCCAATCATCTCTCCTTTTCTCAAGAAGATTTCCCTATTAACAAGATATATGGCACCATTTCTGATAAAAACTTTAGGCAAGTCTTGTCTGGGCTTAAGGTTCCAAAAACCTTGCTCAATATAATTACTGAGTTTATTGCCTTTTAAGGTTTTCATTCTTAGGGGATGGTACCCATTAACATCAACGATAGAAACAACTGAATCAAAGTTTTCTCTTTCCATTAAATTAACTGCTCTTTTAATATGATCAGCCTTTCTTAAGGGACTGGTGGGCTGGAGCATAAGTACTGCGTCATATTGAACTTTCAGCATATCCTCCATAAAAAGTAAAGCATGTTTTATTACTGGGGCAGATTCAGCTTTATCATTAGCAAGATTATTAGGTCTAATAAAAGGGACTTTTGCACCTAAAGATCTGGAAATATCAGCTATCTCATGATCATCTGTGCTAACTAATACGTCTTTTGAAACACCTGAAGCTAATGCTGATTCTATGGTATAAGAAATTAAAGGCTTACCATTTAGATCAACTATATTTTTTCTTAGAATACTTTTGGAACCGCCTCTTGCAGGAATAACAGTAAGAATATTCATTTCTTAACAAACCATCTTTCAAAATCACCCTCAATCTTTTCATGCATTGATGGTTTTTGAGTTCTTGAAAGAAAAAAATTATGAATCGCGTACCTTGCGCCAGGAAACTTTAGCGAATAATATTCATCAAGATACATGTATCCACCCTTTGTTAAATTCTCCCATGTATACTCCAATGCAATTTTATGACTCTCATATAAATCACAATCCATTAGAACAGCCATAAATTTTCTCTCATTGCTGTTCTCTATAATCATAGTTTCAGAATAACTTCCATCTATCAGTACAATGTTTTCAAGATTGAAAAAATCAATCTTCTTTTCAAGAAGTTCTTTTGAAGTTGATGAAAAATCTCCGGAGGAGGATATATTCGATGGAGTTGATTCCACAGAGGAAAACAAAGACTTATATTTCAGATTTAACTTTACTTTCTCTAGATGGATAGAGTCAATAATTCCTTGTTGATGAAGGCTGTCAAAAAAGGCTAGATCATCATAATCATGGTAAGCAGGAAAACCAGAAAAGCTATCAAAACCATATATTTTTTTTGAGCTTCCAATTTGCCTTAAAAAAAGACCTGTGGCAATTATTGAGTGGCCCCGATAAACACCTACCTCGCAAATATCACCATCAAGATTATTATGATTTTTTTCTATAAACTCAAAATACTTAGACAATTTCCCTTGACGATTAAAGTTATATATATCCAGTACATTGAATTCCCAATCTTCTTTTGGAGTGGAAAAGACCATAATTTAGGTAATGTTAAAAAATTACTTAATGATACCAGTGTTTATATCAAAAATATGGTCGCACTCTCTTAAAGGCTCTTCATTATGCGAAACAATAATTATAGTTCTTGTTCCGTGAAGATCATTAATGGTCTTAACAATATTAAGCTCTGTATTTTTATCTAAGGAACTTGTTGGCTCATCAAAAATTAAAATTCTAGGATTTCTATATAATGCTCTAGCGATTCCAATTCTTTGTTTTTGCCCTCCAGATATTCTTGTTCCATTTTCTCCAACATGGGTGTTATAAGAATCAGGTAAAGCCTTGAGGAATTCATCTAATTGAGCAAGTTTTATTGCTTGCTGCAAGTTTTCTATATTAATGTCTTTTTCAGGGACCCCCAGAGCAATATTATTTTTAATACTGTCATCAATTAGGAAAATATTTTGTGGTACGTAGCCAAATTTATTCTTTTTATTTTTTAACTCTTCTGGAAAGAAAATTTTTCCTTTGTTGGGATAAATAAGACCTAACAATAAGTTTATAAGAGTGCTTTTGCCTGAACCACTTTCTCCAATAATGCCATATGTTTTATTTAGTTCAATTTCTAGATTAACGTTTTTCAATATATCATTTTTGGACGAGTTATACTTGTAACAAACTCCTGACAAGATAATGCTGTCCTTATGCTTCTGATAGAAAGTTGAATTTTTTTTCTCACTACTCTTGTTAGTTATGGAATTTGAAAACTCTGAAAATAGAACATCGACAGCAGAATGATTAAATTGTATTTTTTGGACAGCAGCAATAATTTTTCCAGATGATGGCATAAGTCTGAAAGCAGCAATACTGAACATGCCAATCATAGGGACAATTCTTTTTATGTCGTCCCCCTGGAAAATTACGCTAAAAATTAATATGCCTACACTTGTTATTAACAACAACTCTAAAGCTAGGCGCGGAAAATCCTGGAGTATATGTTGCTTAACATTGAGTTTAGCTTTAATTTCAACAGGTTTTTTAAAAGAATAAAAGAAAAAATGTTGAAGACCCAAGACTTTCGACTCTTTAATTCCGTTAAGCCCTTGTTGGATAAATTTTAAAATTCTTCCATCCATTTTTTGACGATCTCTTCCCCAACTAATAATATGATTTTTAGTAAAAGCGTAGAAAAAAATATTGAATAGTCCAATCAATGAAATCATAATAATCGCAGGTATTGGATCTGCATAAATAAGCATAAATATTACTCCAATAGTTATTGTCGACTCTGTTATGAATCTCAGAAGTGAGCCAAGCGCTCCGTTATATGATGCTATTTCCGTAGTCGAATTTCTTATTAATTCAGATGAGTTATGATTGATATGAAAGGTGAGATCTCTATTCAAATATTCTTTGAATATTTT
>Ga0181566_10003849_pt1 | contig 12259 bp, 10 predicted proteins | sample 101ome_15_FD_133762 | JGI IMG/M metagenome (GOLD analysis project Ga0181566, IMG submission 133762) | Coastal salt marsh microbial communities from the Groves Creek Marsh, Skidaway Island, Georgia - 101402AT metaG (megahit assembly) | ecosystem: Environmental > Aquatic > Marine > Intertidal... | reverse complement strand
CGATCGCATCGATCGCATTCTGCACCAGATTGGTCATGACCTGAGACAGTTGACGCGGATCGCCAGAAATCCAGACCGGTTCATCCGGGATTTCGATGTCGAATCGAATTTCGGGATGAGCGCTGCGGGGCAGAACCAGCGCTTCCCGACAGACCGACACGACATTCGTGTCCTCCATCTCCGGCCGCGGCATGCGGGCAAACGACGAAAACTCGTCGACCATGCGCCCGATATCGCCCACCTGGCGGATGATGGTGTCCGTACAGTTTGAAAACGTGTCCGGGTCGGTTGTGATTTCGGACAGGTATTTGCGGCGCAGGCGTTCAGCTGACAGCTGAATCGGCGTCAGGGGATTCTTGATTTCGTGGGCGATGCGGCGGGCGACATCCGACCAGGCCGCCTTGCGCTGCGCCGCGACCAGTTCCGAAATATCGTCGAACGTCACCACGAACCCGACAACCTTGGCGGACACGATATCGGCTGCGAGCCGCACAAACAAGGTGCATGGACGGCCGTCCCGCTGGATCGACACCTGTGCTTCCACCAGGGAATTCGGACGGGCATAGGCACCCGTTACCAGGTCTCCGAATTCCGGAATCACGTCCCCGATCCTGTTTCCGATTTCCCCGTCCAGGTCGATCGACAGTAGCGAATTCGCGGATTTGTTGGCCAGATTGATCCGGCCGTTTTCGTCGAGCCCGATCACGCCCGCGGATACTCCCGCCAGTACGGTTTCGATGAAGTGGCGACGTTCGTCCAGTTGACGGTTCGCCTGCACCAGTTCGTGGCGCTGTCCCTCCAGTTGATCCGTCATCCGGTTGAACGCCCGGCTGAGAAGACCGAGCTCGTCGGAATTGGGTTCTTCCGCGACCCGCGCGGACAAATCGCCTGCCCGCACCCGCTCCGCCGCCGCCGCCAGATCCGAGATCGGTCGCGACAGACGGTTGGCGAAAACCAGACCGATCCAGATCGCAACGAACAGCAACAGCAGGCCGACCAGGATGAAAATCATCGCAAAGGTTATTTCTATGCTCGATCTTCGACCCTCGATTTCCTCGTACTCTCTGGCGGCCCGCTGGGTTTTTTCGATGTGTTCCAGCACATTCGGTTCGACGTAGCGGCCGACATACAGAAAGGCGTCCACCAGCCGGTCCAGTTTGATCACGGCACGTAGACGGTCGTCGGTTCCGCTGGTCAGGACGACCACTTCTCCCTGTCGCGCCCGATCCATCACCTCAAGTGAAACCGGCTCCCTGTCGAGGACGAAACCAAGGCTCCACTGCGCCAGAACTCTTCCCGTCCCGTCGAAAATGTAAATTTCGCTCAGACTGCGTACGAGGCCCTGTGCGGCCAGAATGCGGCGGAACTGTCTTGGATTGCCGTCGATCAGCGGCAATGCGCGTTCCAGGTCCCGTGCCATGGAAAGAACGTCGCCCCGAATAATCTGCTGATGTTCTTTCAGATAGGCATCGGCGACCGCGCGGGAATCGATGATCGCGGTGCGCACCCGTTCGCTGAACCAGTTCTCCATGCCGTAGTTGAAGAAGAAGGCGGAAAACGCCGATACAACGATAGCCGGCGCAAGGGCGATGAGACTGAACAACACGACCAGCCGCGTATGGAGACGGGACCCCACCTGACCGCGCCGCCGTTCCATCCAGAGCCCGACCAGATTGCGGGACACGACGAGGCCCAGCAACAGAAACACGACCAGATCGATCTGCAGCAAAATCAGAACGGTACGGGTATCGGCGCCCAGCGGCGACGAGCCTGTGATCACGGCATAAGTCGCGAATGCCGAGACCAGAGCAACGATCGTCAACAGGATGGCCAGCTTGCGGGCCAGACCGTAACGATCGCTCAGCTCCGCTAAACGCGCATACACCGCTGCCGCGCGAGACATGCGGGGCGCTGGCGGCGGCTGTTGAATCGTTTCTTCCATGTCCGTCACGTCAAAACCATTCGATCATCGGCACAGGATTCACCGTGTGCCACGGACGACCTCGATATCCAGCTCGCGAATCTTCTTGCGTAATGTATTCCTGTTCAGACCCAGAATTTCGGCCGCCCGGATCTGATTTCCGCGGGTCGCGTCCAGGGTAAGCGAGATCAACGGGCGCTCCATCTCATGCAATACACGCGAGTACAGTCCCCTTGAGGGTACCCCGCCTTCGGAATCGGAGAAAGTGCGTTCGAGATGACGCCGGATGGCGTCCGACAGCGTCTCGTCGGTATCGTCTGCCGATGTGTTGCCGCTCACGCTGTCCGACAACTCCTGACGGACCGTTTCCGCAGAAATTGTGTCGTCGGCGTAGAGCGCGGCCAGGCGCTGCACCAGGTTTTCCAGTTCCCTGACGTTACCCGACCAGGGGTGTGTCAGCAAAAGCGCCATCGCATCCGGATCGAGCGTCTTGAACGGGAGTCCGTTTTCCGCACCACGGGCGAAAAAATGCTCAACCAGTTCCTTGATGTCCTCGGTGCGCTCGCGCAAGGGTGGCAGCCGGATCGGCACGACGTTGAGTCGATAATACAGATCTTCCCGGAAATGCCCCTGGCGAACCTGGCGCGACAGATCACGATGCGTTGCCGCGATAATACGGACATCGGCCTTGATCGGTGTCCGTCCGCCAACGGTCGTATATTCGCCGTCCTGCAGCACCCGCAACAGCCGGGTCTGGGCGTCGAGCGGCATATCGCCGATCTCGTCGAGAAACAGCGTCCCGCGCTGTGCCTGCTCGAATCGTCCAATGCCGCGCGCAGTCGCACCGGTAAACGCCCCACGCTCGTGCCCGAACAGTTCGGCCTCAACCAGATCGCGGGGTATCGCCGCCATATTAATGGCGACAAACGGTCCGTTCCGGCGCTTGCCGTAGTCGTGCAGGGCTCGTGCGACGAGTTCCTTGCCGGTGCCGGATTCTCCGGTGACCATGACGGTCAAATCGGTGGCCATCAGCCGCGCCAGTACGCGGTAAATGCTTTGCATCGCTGCCGAACGGCCGATTAACGGCAATTGCTCGGTAGCTTCCTCCGGGCCGGACGGCCCCGGTTCCGACGTATCTCTCAGAGCGCGGTCGACCACTGCCAGCAATTCCGGCAGATCGAACGGTTTGGGGAGATACTCGTATGCACCGCGCTCGTTGGCTTTCACGGCCGTCAGAAGTGTGCTCTGCGCGCTCATGACGACCACTTTCAGTTCCGGCCGCAGTTCCCGGATCCGGACGATCAGGTCGAGCCCGTTTTCGTCAGGCATGACGACGTCGGTAATCACCAGGTCGCCCTCCCCGTCGGCCACCCACGACCAAAGGGTCCGCGCGTTGCCGGATACCTTCACATCGTATCCTTGTCGCGTCAGCGCCCGATCCAGGACCGTCCGAATCGCACGGTCGTCGTCCGCGATAAGAATGGTCGGCGTGCCGGTCATTGTATGCCTCCGGTGTCGGCTTCGTCATCCTGATGCACCGGCAACCTCAGCCTGAACTCAGTCCCCTCATCCGACGTATCGAACTCGATTATTCCGCCATGATCGCCCACGACCTTGGCGGCCAGCGCCATGCCCAGCCCCGATCCATCCGGCTTCGACGTCACGAACGGATCGAACAAATTGGCGGCGACATCGGGCGAAATCCCCGGTCCGTTGTCGATCACGGTGACCAGCAAGGGAAGCTGAACGCGCGTTGCGACGCCGGGCAGGGCCAGACGTACTCCGTGCTGGTAAGCCGTGCGCAACGTAATGCGGGCTTCGTCCGCCGGCACCGCCTCGCATGCATTCTTGACGATATTCAGCAAAACCTGGATCAACTGGTCCGCGTTACCGTGAACCGGCGGGAGCGACGGATCGTATTCTTCGACGAACGAGACGTGGCGGCCGAATCCCGCTTCCGCCACGCGCCGCACACGTTCCAGCACCTGGTGGATATTGACGGCGGACCGATCTATCGCGGCATCGGAAAACAGTCCCATGCGGTCGACGAGATCGCAAATCCGGTCCGACTCCTCGCAGATCAGCCGTGTCAGACTAATGTCCTCCTCGTCGGAAACCGCCGTTTCCAGCAGCTGCGCCGCGCCGCGAATGCCGGAGAGCGGGTTCTTTACTTCATGCGCCAGGATCGCCGCGAGACCCGTAACGGAACGCGCCGCATTCCGATAGGCGATCTGGCTGTTGATGCGCCGCGCAATGGTCTGTTCGTGTAGAGACACAACCGTCAGATCGGATCCCTCGCCCAGCGGCGCCGCAGTGATCGCCAGATTGCGTGTCCGGCCTTCGGTGAACGACACCGAAACATCGTATTCCGCAACGCTTGTCTGACTGTGAAAGGCCTGAGATATAAGCGACAGCATCGGGCTGTGCTGCGGCACGAGTTCTTCGAGGTGACGCCCCGACAAACCGCTCGCGCCCTGGCCGAAGAAGTGTTCCGCGGCCGTGTTCAGAAATCGGATATGCATGCCGGGGTCGACCGCCAGAACAGCAAACGGCAACGCCCCGAGCAGCATTTCGGAATCGAGCTGTCGTTCGGCGGGAAGCTCATTCGTTCTGATCACGGACGTCATCATGCGGCCTTGGGAACCCAGTCACCGCCGAAGAACGACGATATCTCACTCAATACCTGAGGTATATTCTCCAGTTTATTGATATTATTACGGAATTCTGCTGAGTATTTGTATCCCCGGCTATACCAGGCAAGGTGCTTCCGCGCCATGCGCAACCCAGCATGGTTCCCGAAATGATCGAGCATGTCCTCGAAATGTCGGCGCACGACTTGCGCCCGTACGGGCAGTTCCGGATCGGCATGGCGTTCGCCCGTTGCCAGATAGTGGACGACCTGTCCGGGAAACCAGGGACGGCCGGTGGCGCCCCGGCCGATCATGACGCCGTCCGCGCCCGATTCCTTCAGTGCAAGATCGACATCGTCATAAGTCTGAATGTCACCGTTCGCGATCACCGGCACCGATACCGCCTCCGTCACGCGACGGATAAACCGCCAGTCCGCGGTGCCGGTATACATCTGGCAACGCGTGCGGCCATGGACCGTGATCATCTGAATTCCTTCGTTTTCCGCAATTTTCGCCAACTCCGGCGCATTCAGGCTGTCTTCATCCCAACCTTTGCGCATTTTCAGCGTGACCGGGATATCGACCGCGTTCACCGTCGCTTCGATGATTTTCCGGGCATGATCCAGATCGCGCATCAACGCCGACCCGGATTGCTTGTTCACCACTTTCTTCACCGGGCAACCCATGTTGATATCGATGATGGCCGCGCCCCTATCGGCATTCATTCTGGCGGCCTCAGCCATCAGATCCGGCTCGTATCCGGCCAGCTGCACCGCCATCGGCTGCTCTTCGGCACAGTTGGTGATCATTTTCAACGTCTTGCGGTTGGCGTGTACCATCGCCTGGCTGGCAATCATCTCCGACACCACCAGCCCGGCGCCCCATTCCTTCACGAGCCTTCGAAACGGCAGGTCCGAGACACCGGACATCGGCGCGAGGAGAACCGGTGCGTCAATCTCAACTGATCCAATACGTATGGACATTTTTTAGGCAGACAAATATGTGTGATTAAAAGGCGGGCAACTTAGTGCGTTAACGCCGTCAATTCAATGGCTTATGCCGGCGACGCCAAAACGACATCCGTCACGAATTTAACGCCCGGATAGGCCAGCGTGATCAAAAGATACGCGGCAAGCACGTATCTTGCCGCCCGCCGCCCCCGAATGCCGGTGCGGGCATGGACCAGCAGCAGCACGACGATGACCGCAAAGGTCATCAGGGAAAGTGCCGTTTTGTGATTCAGTACGATAAGCTGGCCGGACAGATAATACTCCGCCGCCATGCCGCTGACGAGGCCGCAGCCCAGCACCACGGCGCCTCCGGCCAGCAGACTGACCTGTATGCGTTCGCCGTCCGCCACCGACGGTAACAACCGGACGAAACCGCCCGGACGTTTCCGTTTGAGTGCGCGTTCCTGCAAAATCACCGCGAACCCGGCGATCGCACCGATCGTCAGCAGACCGTATGTCACCACCGAAATCAGGATATGAAACCGGACCCATACCCCCGGCGCCTGCTCCACGAGCGGGCGTTCGGGCTGATGTATCCAAAGCGCTGCCAGAAGCGCGATGACAAGCATATAGGGGAGCAGCAACGGCGCCAGCCGCCAGACATCGCGCATCGCGGCCGACAGCAGCGCGAAAACGGTTAGGCTGGCAGCGATCGTAATCCACAAAGCCGGCGCCAGCCCGATACGCCATCCGGGCGCAAACATTGTCCAGATCCAGACGACGGGCCCGGCGATCGCCACCGCAAGAAGCCCCCAGAAGAGCGCATCCCGGGCCGGCGGGCGGCGAAACGGCAGTATCGTCGCGGGCACCAGGGCCAGAAAAGCCGAGTATGTAAGCACGGTCGAAGTCAGCATGACGGTATATTAGCATCGGGCGCGCGCTAGCGTCGTTACCAATCTGGCACGGGGATTCGTCGGACGCCGGTTGGCGACGCTCCAGCTTTCGCTTAATTTGCGGCTTCAGTCCAACATGGAGAACGCATGGCACGCTGCGCCGTCCTTATCCTTGCCGGCGGCTCGGGCAGCCGCCTCGGGTCCGAGATCCCGAAGCAGTACCTGAACCTGAACGGGCTTTCCGTTCTGCGCCGGACGATCGACGCCTTTCTGGCGCATCCGGGGATCGAAGCAGTTCAGGTCGTCATTGGCGCTCAGGATCGGGAGCGATACGACAACGCGATCGGCGATGCGGATATCCGCCCGCCCGTATCCGGCGGTGCATCTCGGCAGGAATCAGGCCGAAACGGGCTTGAAGCACTGGCCGACGACGCGCCGGACTATGTGCTGATCCACGATGCTGCCCGGCCGTTCGCCGACAGCGCCACGATCGACCGTGTCTTGCAAGCACTCGAAACATCCGACGCTGCCCTGCCTTGCGTTCCCGTCGCCGACACGCTCAAACGCGGCACCGGCACACCGCCGCTGGTCGACGGCACAGTGGATCGGACAAATCTCTGGCGGGCGCAAACGCCGCAAGGGTTCCGGTACGCTAAAATCCTCGATGCCCATCGCGCTTGCGAGGGCATGGAATTTACCGACGACGCGGCCATCGCCGAACACGCCGGGCTGTCCGTTGCGCTGGTACGCGGCCATGAGGACAATTTCAAAATTACCACGGCAGACGATCTGGAACGGGCGAAACGCATGACCGAAAACACCTCCGGCGATTTCCGTATCGGCACCGGCTTCGATGTGCACGCACAAACCGACGGCGATCACGTGGTCCTGTGCGGTATTCGTATCGATCACAGCGGCGGGCTGGAAGGTCACTCCGATGCCGATGTCGCCATGCATGCAGTGACGGATGCCCTGCTTGGCGCTATCGCGGAAGGAGATATCGGCAGCCACTTCCCGCCGTCCGACGACCAGTGGCGCGGCGCCGCCTCCCGCGTTTTTCTGGAACACGCAGGAAAGCTTATCTCGAAGCGTGGCGGAAGCATCGGAAATATCGATCTGACAATAATCTGCGAAGCACCCAAAATCGGCCCCCACCGGGACGCCATGGCCGCTTCTTTGGCCACGATCCTAGGAATCGACCAAGGCCGCATCAGCGTGAAAGCGACCACCTCCGAGAAGCTCGGCTTCACCGGCCGGGGCGAAGGTATTGCCGCACAGGCATCGGCCATTGTCCGGCTTGGATAGCCGATGACATTCGGACGACTTCCACCTGGCTTGTCTTTCTGGCACCCGGCGGCATTGATTTCCACCTGGGGAGGCAGCGGATTGCTCCCTGGCGCACCCGGCACCTGGGGCTCCCTATTCACCCTGCCTGCTGCCTGGCTCATCGCCACGAATTTCGGAAGCGACAGTCTGCTGATCGCCGCAGCTATAGCGTTAGTGGCCGGCCTCTGGTCCTCGACCCGTTATTTGCAAACGTCGAGAAGCAAGGACCCCGGCACCATCGTCATCGACGAGACCGCCGGCCAGTTCCTGGCGCTCGCCTTCGTGCCGGTGAATTTCTGGTGGTACGCTGCGGGTTTCATCCTGTTTCGTGTCGCCGATATCCTGAAGCCCTGGCCTGCGTCCTGGGCCGACCGCTCTCTGCCCGGCGCCCTGGGCGTGATGACGGACGACATCTTTGCCGCGCTGTACCCGATGGCGATACTGTACGCAGCTCACACCTTTCTGACAGGATAACCTCATGATCGACCCGGACATTCGCGCCGCCGCCCGGAACCTGCTCGATACCTGCCGCGCCGAAGGACTGATGGTCGCAACAGTCGAATCCTGCACCGGCGGACTGGTCGCGGGTTCCCTGACCGAAATCGCCGGGTCCTCGGACGTGGTCGAGCGCGGGTTCGTGACCTACACCAACGAAGCCAAGAACGAGCTGGTTGGCGTACCTATGGACCTGTTCCCGAGTGTCGGCGCCGTCAGCGAAGAAGTCGCCCGCGCCATGGCCGTGGGCGGGCTGTCCAACTCCCGGGCCGATATAGCCGTCGGCATCACGGGTGTCGCCGGACCGGGCCAGAGCGAAAACAAGCCAGCCGGACTCGTCCACATCTGCGCCGCCCGCAAAAACGGCGACACGATCCACGAACGCTGCATGTTCGACGGCGACCGCTCGGCCGTGCGCAAAGCCTCTGTGCTGAAAGCGTTCGACCTGATCCTGCGGCTGATATGAGGAAAAGATGAGCCTGCGGCCCCGCGTTGCCGGCGTGGATTTTTCAGGCGCCCGGAACGCCGGCAAACACATCTGGATCGCCGAAGGAACGCCCGCGCCCGAAGGTATCCGGATAGATACGTTGCATCGCGCCGATGCTCTGCCGAGCGGAGGGCCGGCATTTGACGACGCCATGACCGGCCTGAGCCGTCACATCGCCGGGCTGACGGAAAGCCTGATCGGATTCGACTTTCCGTTCAGCATCCCTGCGCCGCTGATCGAACAATCGACCTGGTCCGCCTTTGTCAAAGAGTTTGCCCAAAAATATCAGGCGCCCGAAGAGTTTCGCGATCATTGCCGATCCAAAACCGGCGGCAGAGAACTGAAACGGTTGACCGATGTCGAAGCGAAGGTGCCCTGGTGCGCCTACAATCTGCGCCTCTATCGACAGACATGGGCCGGGATCCGCCACGTGCTTGCGCCGCTGGTATTCAGCGGGCGGGCACGCGTCATCCCGATCCAGCGGCCGAAAGACGGGCTGCCCGTCATCGCAGAAATATGTCCCGCGTCCTTCCTGAAACGCGACGGCTTGTATTTCCCCTACAAAGGGCGCGGCCCCAAGCTCGAATATGCACGATCGAAGATTCTGACCGAACTTGCCCGGCGCAAACACCTGTCGCCGATACGCGGCAGACTTCGAAAAACGATCGTAGAGGATATCGGCGGCGATGCACTGGACGCCGTGCTGTCCGCGATCTGCGCGGCAGGTGTCGAAGACATCAAACCGCGTTCCAGAGCGGACCGGCTTGAATGCCGGGTGTACTTCTAGCCGTATTTTTCCGCCGCCCGCGTCTCGAACGCCCGCACCATGCGGCGGACCGCTTCGTGGAACAGCGGCTCCATCACCTTTCGCAACAACCGCGAGCGGAACTCGAAATCGATGAAGAAATCGATCTCGCAACCGCCCTCTTTCTCCAGGAACAGCCACCTGTTTTCGAGATATCTGAACGGCCCGTCGAGATATTCGACGTCGATCCGTTCCTTCGGGGTCAGCGTTACTTTGGATGTGAATTTTTCCCGCAGCATCTTGAAGCCCACCACCATGTCAGCCCGGATAACGTTGCCGTCGCGGTTTTTCACCCGCAAGCCGATGCACCAGGGCAAAAAATTCGGATAGTCTTCCACATCCGACACCAAGTCGTAGAGCTGGTCCGGCGTATGCGGCAAAAATCGCTTTTCGCTGTGGGTCGGCATCCGGAATTTATTCGGCGGCCGCCAGTTTGGCTTCGCGCGCGGCCCGCATTTCAGCGAAATCGCTATCGGCATGGTAGGACGACCGGGTCAGCGGCGACGACGACACCATCAGAAACCCCTTGCCGTAGGCCGCGTTCTTGTAGGCATCGAATTCGTCCGGCGTCACGAAGCGGTCGATAGCGTGGTGTTTCACCGTCGGTTGCAGGTACTGGCCGATAGTCAGAAAATCCACGTCGGCGGCGCGCAGGTCGTCCATCACCTGCAGGATCTCGTCCTTGCCTTCGCCAAGACCCGCCATCAGGCCGGACTTGGTGAAGATCGTCGGGTCCAGTTTCTTGACCTGATCGAGAAGACGCAGCGAATGGAAATACCGCGCGCCGGGACGGACCGTCGCATAAAGTCGCGGCACGGTTTCCAGATTGTGATTGAACACGTCCGGGCGCGCATCAACGACCGTTTCAATCGCACCGTCTTTCTTCTGAAAATCCGGCGTCAGAATTTCGATTGTCGTGTCGGGCGAATTCTCGCGGATGCGGCGGATGACCTCGGCAAAGTGCCCTGCCCCGCCATCGTCCAGGTCGTCGCGGTCCACCGACGTAATGACCACATGGGCCAGTCCCAGTTCCGCGACGGCCACAGCGACGTGTTCCGGTTCCAGCGCATCAAGCTGCCCCGGTACGCCGGTCGCGATGTTGCAGAACGCACATGCCCGGGTGCAGATATCGCCCATGATCATCATTGTCGCGTGTTTCTGCGCCCAGCATTCGCCGATATTGGGACAGGCAGCTTCCTCGCAAACCGTGTTCAGCTTCAGCTTGCGCATCAGCTCGCGGGTCTGCTGATAGACCGGCGACGTCGGCGCTTTCACCCGGATCCAAGGCGGCTTGCGCTGGATCGGGTTGTCCGGCCGGTGCGCCTTTTCGGGGTGACGCGGGCGATCGGATTTAGCGGGTTCGCTCATGTATCAGAAGTGGATGGCGCGGCCGTATGCGTCAAGCACCGATTCATGCATCATTTCCGACAAAGTCGGATGCGGGAACACGGCCTCCATCAGTTCCGCTTCCGTGGTTTCCAGCGTCTTGCCGACCATGTAGCCCTGAATCAGCTCGGTGACTTCCGCGCCGATCATGTGCGCGCCGAGCAACTCGCCCGTATTGGCGTCGAACACGGTCTTGATCATGCCCTCGGCGTCACCCAGCGCGATGGCTTTGCCGTTGCCCAGAAACGGGAACCGGCCGACCTTCACGTCATGGCCCGCTTCCCTCGCCTTCGCCTCGGTCATGCCGACGCTGGCGACCTGCGGCCGGCAATAGGTACAGCCGGGAATCAGCGCCGTGTTCAGCGGGTGGGTTTTTTCATCAGCGATCTTTTCGACGCAGATTACGCCCTCGTGGCTCGCCTTGTGCGCCAGCCAGGGCGGCCCGGCCAGATCGCCGATGGCGTAGACGCCGGGCTCGCCGGTCTCCATCCATTCGTTGATGACGACATGCCCCTTGTCGACCTCTACTGCGGTGTCTTCGAGCCCGATGTTCTCGACATTGCCAGTGATGCCGACCGCAAGAATAACCCGGTCGACCGTGATTTCCTCCGTCTTGCCGTCACCCATCTCCACCGTTGCGGTAACGTTGTCGCTGCCAGTCTTTAGCCCCGAGACCTTGGCGCCGGTATGGATCGTCATCCCCTGCTTCTCGAACGCCTTGCGCGCCATGTTGGAGATTTCCTCGTCCTCGACCGGCAGAACGCGGTCCATCACCTCGACCACCGTGACATCCGCACCGAGGTCGGAATAGAAGCTCGCGAATTCGATGCCGATCGCGCCCGAACCGATGACCAGCAGCGACTTCGGCATGGTTTCCGGCACCATGGCTTCCTTATATGTCCAGATCAGCTTGCCGTCGGGCTCCAGCCCGGGCAGAGAGCGGGCCCGGGCGCCGGTCGCCAGAATAATGTGATCGGCCGACATTTCGCTTTTCGTGCCGTCGGCGTCGGTAACCGTCAGCTTGCCACCACCCGCTAGCGCGCCCGAGCCCATTATCACGTCGACTTTGTTCTTCTTCAGAAGATGGCCAACGCCCTGGTTAAGCTGTTTGGCGACCCCGCGAGAACGCTGGACGATTTTCTTCACGTCAAAAGTCACGTCGCGGACCGACAGGCCGAATTCCTCGGCATGATCGATCAGGTGTTTGATTTCGGAGGACCGCAACAGCGCCTTGGTCGGAATACACCCCCAATTCAGGCAAATGCCGCCCAGATGCTCGCGTTCGACAACTGCCGCTTTCATGCCGAGCTGGGCCGCGCGAATCGCCGCGACATAGCCGCCGGGTCCGCCGCCCACCACGATCAGG
>Ga0181566_10003830_pt1 | contig 12300 bp, 11 predicted proteins | sample 101ome_15_FD_133762 | JGI IMG/M metagenome (GOLD analysis project Ga0181566, IMG submission 133762) | Coastal salt marsh microbial communities from the Groves Creek Marsh, Skidaway Island, Georgia - 101402AT metaG (megahit assembly) | ecosystem: Environmental > Aquatic > Marine > Intertidal... | reverse complement strand
TCTGACTCGCTCTTGATCGTACTCTGACCCTTGCCAGAGGAGCTCATAATCGGCTTGATGACACATGGGATTCCAATAGCCGCAATGGCCTCTTTATACTCATCGTAGGTTGACGCAAACCGATACTCGGAAGTTTCAATGCCTAACTCCTCTGCAACGAGTCTGCGAATACCTTCGCGGTTCATTGTAAGCTGAGCGGCCCGCGCACTCGGCACTATATTAATGCCCTCTGCCTCGAGCTCCACCAAGGTCTGCGTAGCGATAGCCTCGATTTCGGGAACGACATAGTGTGGTCGCTCAATAGCGATTATGCGCCTGAGCTCGACCGAGTCTAGCATGGAGAAAGTATAACTTCGGTCTGCTACTTGCATAGCAGGCGCGTTCGCATAGCGATCGCAAGCTATAACCTCCACTCCGAGGCGCTGGAGCTCTATTACCACCTCCTTTCCAAGCTCACCTGAACCAAGCATGAGGACTTTCGTTGCAGACGGGCTGAATGGAGTACCGATTGTGGTCATAGTGTCGCGCCTGCCTCAATAATCAACGGGTTCAAGTGCTATCGGGGTAAAGAGTATTTCGCTGTCGATCTGACGCCACTCGTCGTTAGTATATCCACTGTCTTCGAACTCCTCATAAGACTGCCAAAGGTCTTCGGGAATATTCCAACCCTTATCATCGGTATGCGTTTCACGCGGCAAACTGTATTTGCCGATGACTAGCCGAAACTGAGACGAAACCTCAGAATCGTCGTGCTCCCGCCATTCGCTAAAGAGTATCTCGACATCGCTATAAAGCAAATCATCAACAGAGTATTCAGCCGGATCGATTGCAATAATGAGCGGGTCTTCAGGCGCATGGAAATTTGTCTCCCAGCGCTCGAATACCTGTCCTGTGAGTACATGCTCGACGTAATGAATACGCTCAAAACTGTCTTCTCTTGTCACTACTGTGTATTTATTGATATCAGCTTTTCTCTTTATTGCTATCGGCTCTCGCAGAACCAATTGCCGCACCTAGCGCTACACAAACTCCGATCCAAACTGGATCATTTGTTAGAGCAAAAATCGTCGCACCTATCGCCGTGCTTATTGCGATCGAGCTTCCGATGTTTTCAGAATTCTTAGTCTTTTTACTCATTTTTAGAGTTCTATCTTATTTATTCCACTGTGACAGACTTCGCCAAAATGCAGGAAGATCGCTATCACTGCTAGTAGTGATAGCGACTTCGGTAAATTACTTTTTTGGTACTCTCTTGTTCTTCTTAGTCACTGGGCTTTTAAGAATGCTTTAATTGGCCCTGATCTATCCCCTGGAAAGTGTCTGGCGTCTGGAAGAAAATCAAGAGTGAGATCAGCTATGTTTGACGCTAACCGATCACGCATCATCCTAGCATCGAGCATCATATCTTTTCCGCCAACCACAGCCATAACTGGCGCCTCTATGCCACTGAGTTGCTCGTCGCTAAATAAGGGCAATTTATCCAGCCTTGGATTGAAATGTCGTGGAATCTCTGCCAAAAATTCTGCCAGTTTGAGTCCTAACTCAGAGTGAGTTGCTGATTGATTTCCAACCATCAGTTCTCTGACTTTAGCTTTTCCCCAATCCCCCATTAAAGACAGAGGTATAACCCACCACAAAATACTTTTTTGTTTCCCTACTCCACCCGGGGATACCAACACAAGCTTCTCCACCTTTTCTGGGCTACGAATTGTATAATCTAGACCAAACCATCCGCCTAAAGAGGTACCAATAATTGACGCTCTGCTAATATCTAATTGGTTCAACACTTCATCTAGCCATTGAGCATAACTCGACGACTCTAAATCAGGGCGGGAATCGGCACTCAACCCAGGCTCGCCAATAATATCTATTGCGTAGATATGAAAATCACTCTGCCATTTGGAAACCTCGTTCAGCCACATTAACGAATTGCTCATAGAACCGTGAAGTAATACAACAGTTGGCGAATTGGGCGCGCCGGATTCAATTACAAAGGTTTCTCCCTGGCTTGTCGGCAATTTATGCGTTTTATATGGCACAGGATAGTGTTCCATTAAAGCCATATAACGTTCGCGAATTAATCCTTCGCTATTCTCGTTTTTATAAATTGATCGTTTAGTCGCCATATCAGAGATAACATTTGAACTAAAGTCTATTTCAATTAGTAAAGCCGCAAGTAAAAAAGCGGCCGTCACTAGGAAAAAGAGTTTTACCCGCATAAATTAAAATTTCACTTAAGACCTTTCAGAGGTAGGGTTTGAAGATGAGACAGGGTAACCCCCTTTCTTAATTTAACGCAACATCAGTAAGTCGGCAGGTGTTGCTGTCGCTCTCACCCTTTAGCAAAAGGTCATTTCGGTATTTTGTGTAACGCTTTACTCGACCGTCACAGACTTCGCCAAATTACGAGGATGATCGACATCTGTACCTTTAGTAATAGCGACATAATAAGAAAGCATCTGCAGGGGAACAGTGAAAACAATAGGAGCAAGAACCTCCGAGCAGCGCGGTACATTGATTACCTTAAGTCCTTTTTCGGACTGATAACCAATACTCTCGTCGGCAAAAACAAATAACTTACCCCCGCGGGCGCTCACTTCCGAGAGATTCGCTTTAAGCTTACCCAAAAGATCATTATTAGGCGCCACGGCTACGACGGGCATTTTGCTGTCAACTAGCGCAAGAGGGCCATGTTTAAGCTCGCCCGCCGGATAGGCTTCCGCATGAATGTATGAAATTTCTTTTAGTTTGAGCGCGCCTTCTTTCGCGACCGGATACTGAATACCGCGTCCCAAGAATAGGCTGTGGTGTTTGTCGCTAAACTGTTTTGCAATGGTTTTAATTTGTTTACGTAGCCCTAGGGTTTTTTCAACGATGTTTGGCAGTTTATGCAGCTCTTTAACGAGCTTAGCTTCGTGGGCCACGCTTAGGCCTGTGCGGCGGCCAAGCACGATTGAGAGAACGAGGAGTATGGTGAGCTGCGTAGTAAACGCTTTTGTCGATGCAACGCCGATCTCTTGGCCAGCCATAGTTAGCATGCTGATATCCGATTCGCGCACGAGAGAACTGGTCGCTACATTACATATCGCAAGCGTGGCTACGTAGCCGAGTTTTTTTGCATACCGTAGGGCTGCAAGCGTATCAGCAGTTTCACCCGACTGAGAAATAGTAACGAAAAGCGTGTTTGGCTGAACAATAATATCGCGGTAGCGATAGTCGCTGGCGATATCGACTTGACATGGAATTTTAGCAATCGATTCGAACCAGTACTTTGCGACCAGACCGGCATGTGAACTCGTGCCGCAGGCGACTATTTGTACCCCGTTGATTTTGTCGAAAATGGGCGGTGCTTTTATACCAAACGCTTGTTCTAAAACCGAGGTTTTACTTACACGTCCGTCTAGCGTATTTTTTATCACCCGTGGCTGCTCATAAATTTCTTTGAGCATAAAATGCTCATAGCGGCCTTTGTCTGAGTCATCTGTCTGATGCATTACTGTCGTTGTCGGACGGCTTACTTTTTTGCCCTTATGCCAGATGGTAATCGCCTGCCTTTCGACCTTCGCAATATCGCCTTCTTCGAGGTAGATGAAGCGATCAGTAACCTGACCTAATGCAAGGGGGTCTGATGCAACAAAATTTTCGCCAATTCCGACGCCGATAACCAATGGACTTCCGCTGCGGGCAACGACGAGTTTATCGGGTTCGTTATTATCAATAACGCAAAGTCCGTAGGCACCTTCGAGTTTTTTCACCGCCTTTTTTACCGCCGCCTCGAGCGAGACTTTCCCGCCTTCACGATTGGCGTGAATGAGGTGGGCAATGGCTTCGGTATCGGTGTCTGTAACGAATAGATAGCCCGCTTTTTTGAGTTCGACTCGAAGTGCTTCGTAATTTTCGATTATGCCGTTATGCACTAGGGCAATATCAGGCCCCGACATATGCGGATGCGCATTGGCAACGCTCGGCTTACCATGCGTTGCCCAGCGGGTATGGGCAATACCGACACGGCCGCTCGCTTTTACGCTGGTTTTGGCCGCTGCGGTGACGAGCTTGTTTACCTTGCCAACCGTTTTGATCGTATTAATTGTTGTTGCGCGAGTGTTAGACGTCGGTGATATGAGCGCGAGTCCGGCAGAATCGTAGCCCCTATATTCGAGCCGCTTAAGACCTTCTAATAGAATCTCTTTGACTTCTCGTTCAGCGATAGCCCCTACGATTCCACACATACCTTGACCTCTGTTCTTCTAGTCTATTTTTTTGCGGGTCGTTTCCAACCGGTGACATTGCGCTGCTTTGCTCGGCCTACAGCGAGGTTGTCGCTAGGCACTGCGCGATTGATTACTGATCCTGCAGCGACAAAAACGCCGTTTTCGAGTTCAACAGGGGCGACGAGAACGCTATTAGATCCAACAAATACATTGTCGCCTAAAGTGGTAGTGTGTTTGTTAACGCCGTCATAGTTACAGAATATCGTACCTGCACCGATATTCACGTCTGCACCAATAGTGGCATCCCCAATATAGGCAAGATGGTTCGCCTTGCTACCATTACCCATGACAGCTTTTTTTGTCTCAACAAAATTGCCTATTTTTACTGAGTCCGCAAGCACAGTTCCTGGTCGCAGGCGCGCATAGGGGCCTATAGTTGCGGCGTTTCCAATGACTGCGCCATCGATAATCGTCCCGGGTAACAGGGTTACGTCATCACCTAGGGTTGCATCTTTGATGAGGCAGTTTGCACCAATAGAGACGTTGTTACCCAGTTTTATCTGCCCTTCGAGAACGACGTTTACGTCGATCGTAAGGTCTCGCCCATAGCTAATGTCACCACGAATATCCACGCGGGTCGGGTCCATTACGGTAACGCCCGTTGCCAGTAGTGCCTGCGCCTGAATCATCTGAAAGTGACGCTCCAACATGCACAGCTGAAGCTTATCGTTTACACCCTGTACTTCGTATTCGTCGCCGGTGGTCAACGATTCTACAACGTGCCCGTCGGCAACGGCCATCGCGATAATATCCGTCAGATAATACTCGCCTTGCGCATTGTCGTTACTGAGACGGCTGAGCCAATCCTTTAGCTCGATAGCTGAGCTAACCAAGATTCCGCTGTTTACCTCATTTATCCCTTTTTGCTCTTCTGATGCATCGCGTTCTTCAACGATAGCGCGTAATTGGTGTGAGTCATCTCTGATTATCCTACCCAGACCTTCAGGGTTTTGCGTAAAGAGCGTCAGCACTCCAAGTGGCGCAGTGGCGCTCGTGTCGATACGCTCTTGCAAGGTGTCTTTGCTCACGAGTGGCACATCGCCATACAGAACGAGTACTCGGTCTTCAACACTGCGTGCAGGTATATTGGGCATCGCTTGTTGTACCGCGTGTCCAGTACCAAGCTGATTGTCTTGACTAACGAAGCTTAACTCGCTGCCCTTAAGCCCTTCATAGCTAACATAGCCTTCGTGAGAGTCATCGCCTAGAAAGTGTCGTTTGATCACATCGGCACCGTGGCCAACAACTAGGTGGATATGCTCAGTGCCAAGCGAAGAGGCACAGTCGACGACATGTTCTATCATCGGCTTGCCCGCAATCTTATGCATCACCTTGGGAAGATTAGAATTCATTCGCGTGCCTTTCCCGGCAGCTAGAATTACTACATCGAGTCTCATAGGCCTCTCACTGTTTTATGCTGAATTACCGAAGGTTATCGGCTGATTTATTGAGTTCGACTGCAGAAATTTAGCCCTTACACAACGAAAAAGGGCAGCTTACGCTACCCTTTGTCTCATTCGTGAAGGCGATCCCAGCCTAGCATCTGCGTTAACGCTTGTGCTGACGAATCGCTCGTAACTGAGCGGCCGCTTCTGCGATGCGAGCCGCAGCGCTGCCGTAGTCAAAGTCAGCTTGACGATCAGCAATCTCTTGCTCGGCGTCTTCAATCGCTTTGGCTGCAGCAGCCTCATCGAGGTCTTCTGCACGTTCTGCCGTATCGGCCAATAACGTAGTGACTCCGGGCTGCACTTCTAAGAATCCGCCAGAGACATAAAAAATCTCTTCGGCGCCACCTTCCATCGTAAGCTTTACTGGACCGGGAATGAGCTGCGTTAACAACGCGGCGTGACCAGGCACGATACCGAGGTCGCCGAGCACGCCTGTTGCCACGATCATCTCGACGGAACCGGAAAAGATGCTCTTTTCGGCACTAACGATATCGCAGTGTAAGGTTGTGGCCATAATGGTCTGCTCTCTTTATTTAAGCTTCGCTGCTTTTTCGACTGCTTCTTCGATTGTGCCAACCATGCTGAATGCTTGCTCTGGAAGGTGATCGTATTCGCCAGCAAGAATGCCTTTGAAACCTTCAATCGTATCTTTGAGCGACACGTACTTACCTGGTACGTTAGTGAAGATTTCAGCAACCGTAAAGGGCTGTGACAAGAACTGGCTGATGCGACGTGCACGGCCAACAGTCTGACGGTCTTCGTCTGAAAGTTCGTCCATACCGAGAATCGCGATAATGTCTTTGAGTTCTTTATAGCGCTGAAGCACGGTCTGTACGCCACGAGCCACTTCATAGTGCTCAGATCCGATAACCAATGGATCAAGCTGACGCGAGTTCGAGTCAAGTGGGTCTACCGCAGGGTAGATACCGAGAGAGGCGATGTCACGCGACAGTACAACCGTCGCATCAAGGTGTGCGAACGTCGTTGCCGGTGATGGGTCAGTTAAGTCATCTGCAGGTACGTATACCGCCTGAATTGAAGTAATTGAACCATCCTTTGTAGACGTAATACGCTCTTGCAGAGCACCCATCTCTTCAGCGAGTGTTGGCTGGTAGCCCACCGCAGATGGCATACGGCCAAGGAGTGCTGATACCTCGGTTCCCGCGAGTGTATAACGGTAAATGTTATCAACGAACAGCAGTACATCGCGGCCTTCGTCGCGGAACTGCTCTGCCATAGTGAGGCCGGTTAGGGCAACGCGCAAGCGGTTACCGGGCGGCTCATTCATCTGGCCGTAAACCATTGATACCTTCGACTCACCTTCGAGATCGATAACGCCGGATTCCTGCATTTCGTGATAGAAATCGTTACCTTCACGAGTACGCTCACCTACACCTGCAAACACCGACAAACCACCGCGAGCAGTTGCGATGTTGTTGATGAGCTCCATCATATTAACTGTCTTACCTACACCCGCGCCGCCGAGGAGGCCAACTTTACCGCCCTTAGCAAACGGACAGATGAGGTCAATAACTTTAATACCTGTTTCGAGAATTTCGTTGTTTGCCGAAAGCTCTTCGTAGGTTGGAGCCTTACGGTGAATAGGCATATGCACTTGCGCGCCGATGTCGCCGCGCTCGTCGATTGGACGACCGAGTACGTCAACGATACGGCCAAGAGTTTCTTGACCTACAGGTACAGTAACCGGAGCACCTGTATCTTCAACGTTGAGCCCACGGCGAAGACCCTCAGTACTACCAAGAGCAATTGTGCGAACGATGCCGTCGCCAAGTTGCTGCTGCACTTCGAGTGTAATTTCGGTATCAATAACCTTGAGGGCATCATAGACCGCAGGCACGCTGTCGCGCGCAAACTCGACGTCAATAACAGCTCCAATAATCTGTACGATTCGACCGCTACTCATGTTCGGTTCCTCTATATCCTAAGCACTAAATTCTATTTAAATTAATATCAGTTCGCATTGCCGTTAAACAGCTGATGCACCACCGACGATCTCTGAGAGTTCTTGTGTAATCGCCGCTTGGCGCGCTTTGTTATAAACGAGCTGCAAGTTGTCGATGAGATCGCCCGCGTTATCGGTAGCGTTCTTCATTGCGATCATTCGAGCCGCTTGTTCGCAGGCATTGTTTTCAACAACCGCCTGGTAAACCTGCGACTCAATGTAACGATCTAGAAGGCCATCGAGTAGCTCTTGAGCGTCAGGCTCGTAGAGGTAATCCCAATGTCCTTTTAACTCGTCTTCGTCCGAGGGTTCCAGTGGTAGCAGCTGCTGCACTGTAGGCTTCTGTGTCATGGTGTTAACAAACTCGTTGCTCACAACAAACACCTGGTCCAATTCCCCGTTTTCGAACTTATCCAACATGACTTTGACGACGCCGACGATGTCAGCAGCCTCTGGCTTTTCGCCCATGTCGCGAACCGAAGCCAGCACATTGCCGCCAAAGTTCTTAAAAAAGTTCATCGACTTGGCACCAATAGCGCAAACATCGACTTCGATATTCGCATCACGGTTTGCCTTCATTGCTGCAACGGTTGCTTTAAACAGGTTAGTGTTTAAGCCGCCACAGAGGCCACGGTCCGTAGACACAACGATATAGCCGACGCGCTTAACTTCCCGCGTGTCGAAGAATACGTGGTGGTATTCGGGCGTCGCGTGCGCAATATGGCCGATTACCGCGCGGATGCGCTGGGCGTAAGGTTTGCCCAGTTCCATGCGATCTTGTGCCTTGCGCATCTTACTAGCTGCGACCATTTCCATCGCGCTAGTGATTTTCTGAGTGTTTTTAATACTCGAAATCTGCGTTCGTATTTCTTTTCCGACAGCCATTGCTCAGTTGCTTCTCTTAGTTGTAAGTGAGTGCATCGCTCGAGCGATTCTAAAACTCGAGCACCGCAGGGCTTACCAAGTTTGAGTCGACTTGAACTTATCCAAGGCGGCTTTGAACTTAGACTCGAGGTCGTCATTCCAGTCGCCGCTTTCGTTGATGCTCGCCATCAACGCAGCTTCTTCGCTATTCATATAAGAAAGAAGCGACGCTTCGAAGTCCAACACCTTATTTAGCGCGATGTCTTTCAGGTAACCATTGTTAGCCGCGTAAATAACGACGCCCATTTCGGCAACCGACAACGGTGAATATTGCTTCTGCTTCATTAGTTCGGTGACGCGCTGACCGTGCTCTAGCTGAGCACGTGTGGCTTCGTCTAGGTCTGATGCAAACTGAGCAAAAGCGGCGAGTTCACGGTATTGCGCAAGTGCGATACGAATACCACCGCCGAGCTTCTTAATGATTTTAGTTTGTGCGGCACCACCTACACGTGACACCGAGATACCTGGGTTCATCGCAGGGCGGATGCCTGAGTTGAACAAGTCGGTCTCGAGGAATATCTGGCCGTCGGTGATAGAGATCACGTTTGTTGGAACGAACGCTGATACGTCGCCCGCCTGAGTCTCAATGATCGGAAGTGCAGTCAGTGATCCTGTTTTGCCTTTTACTTCACCGTTTGTAAATGCTTCTACATAGTCGGCGCTTACGCGTGATGCACGCTCAAGCAGACGTGAGTGCAAGTAGAAAACGTCACCAGGGTAAGCTTCACGGCCCGGTGGACGACGGAGGAGGAGTGAGATCTGACGGTAGGCTACCGCTTGCTTAGAAAGATCATCGTAAACGATAAGGGCGTCTTCACCGCGGTCACGGTAGTATTCACCCATCGTACAACCGGCGTATGGCGCAATAAACTGCATCGAAGCAGGATCGGACGCGGTTGCGGCAACGATGATTGTGTATTCTAGAGCGCCGTGTTCTTCAAGCTTCTTCACGACGTTCGCAACTGACGAAGCCTTCTGGCCGACAGCCACGTAGACACACTTAATGCCTTTGCCCTTTTGGTTAATAATCGTATCGATCGCTACAGCTGTCTTTCCAACCTGACGGTCGCCAATGATTAGCTCGCGCTGTCCGCGTCCAACTGGGGTCATGGCATCGATAGACTTGAGACCAGTTTGAATAGGTTGATCAACCGACTTACGTGCAATTACACCCGGTGCAATCTTTTCAACAGGCGCGGAAAGCTTCGCTTCAACCGAGCCCTTACCATCGATAGGTTTACCGAGCGCATCGACTACGCGGCCTTCCAACTCAGGACCCACTGGGACCTCTAGAATGCGCTGTGTGCATCGGCACGTTTGGCCTTCGGCTAGCGACAGGTAGTCGCCCAATACCACGGCGCCGACAGAGTCTCGCTCGAGGTTTAGTGCCATACCGTAGATGCCGCCTTCGAACTCGATCATCTCACCGTACATCACGTCTGCGAGTCCGTGGATGCGGATAATACCGTCGGATACGCTAACGATCGTGCCTTCGTTCTTCGATTGAACCGAGACGTCGAGGTTGTCGATGCGCTGCTTAATAATTTCGCTGATTTCTGAGGGATTCAGTTCTTGCATGCTTATATCCTAGATCCTGACGTGTTCAGGAATTTATTGATTCGGCTAGTTTCTTGAGTTTGCCTCGCACCGAGCTATCGATCACGGTATCACCGGCGCGAATAATCGCACCACCGATTAAGCTTGGGTCAACGTTGGCAACCAGTTTCACTTCACGGTTGAGGCTCTTCGTAAGCGCGGCGGCGAGCGCGTCCACTGTCGCGTCGTTCACCTCAAAGGCGGTAGTGACCATCGCGTCTACCGACTTTTCTTGCTGTGCTCGGAGCACTTCAAATAACTCAACTATCTCGGCGATCAATGTCAAGCGGCCGTGATAGGCGAGCACTTTAACGACATTCTGAGCCGCAGGCGTCAAGGCGTCACCAAAAAGTCCAATGAGCTTTTCAGCTTGTTCTTCGGCGGTAATTATCGGCGAAGATAGGAGCGTGGCAACTCGCTCGTCTTTGCAGACTGAGGCGATCTGACGCAGCATCTGCGACCAGCCCGCGAGGTCATTGCTCTCTACTGCGACTTGAAACACAGCCTTCGCGTAGGGCCGTGCGAGAGTTATTGGTTCTGCCATGTGTGAAACCTGGTTTTTAACCTAGTTGCACCGGAGGGAGTCCCCTCGCGGCGTTAATTGCTTACACTTATTAGCGCTCGCATTCGACTGTTTTAGCCTCGCTTAGCCGCTATGCGGCGAGAGGCTCGACAGCGCTGTTAGAGCTCAGCTGCAAGGCCTTTGAGTAGCTCTTCGTTAGCAGCTTGATCGATAGATCTTTGCAGGATCTTCTCGGCGCCGGCTATAGCGATTGTGGCTACCTGCTCACGCAGCGCCTCTTTCGCACGGTTAGCTTGCTGTTCGATTTCTGCGTTGGCTGCGGCAATCATTCGCTCACCTTCGGCGCGTGCCTGATCCTTAGCTTCTTCTACAATCTGGTTAGCGCGACGCTTCGCTTGCTCAACTATTTCAGCAGCTTCTCGCTTCGCGATTTCCTTATCCGCACCGGCTTTTTCTTGTGCGGCGGCGAGATCAAGTTGCGCGCGTTCTGCCGCTTCGAGTCCGTCGATAATTTTCTTACGACGCTCTTCGAGCACAGCGACCAAAGGCGGCCAAACCACCTTCATGCAGAAGTAGGCAAAGAGTGCAAATGCAATGCTTTGACCAAGTACTGTTGCGTTTAAATTCATGCTTTCTCTCCTGTCTGGTTGGGTTTACCCCTACCGAGCTGCAGTTAATTAACCGAGGAAAGGATTAGCGAAGATGAACAGGAACGCGATACCAACACCGATGATGGAGATTACGTCCACGAACGCCGCAACGAGGAAGAACTGTGTTTGTAGCTTTGGGGCGAGCTCTGGTTGACGAGCCGAACCTTCGATCAACTTGCCGCCTAGGCTGCCGAACGCTACCGCGGTGCCAGCACCACAGATACCGAAGATAATTGCTGCCGCGAGTAGAGTCATTGCTTCAATGGTCATGTTTGTCTCCAAGTTTTACTTTCTTGTGGAACCTTCTGGCTCCGGGTTTCAGTGGTTTGGGTCTTACTTTTTTAGTGATCGACTTGATGCGCTTGGTTCAAATACACGATCGTGAGCATCATAAACAGGTAAGCCTGTAGCGTGATGACCAAGATGTGGAATACAGCCCAGGCAAAGTGCAAGGGAAGCTGATACCAACCGAGTAAGGCGATTACTAAGAAAATTACCTCGCCGGCAAACATGTTGCCGTAGAGTCGCAGCGCGAGTGACACAGGCTTAGCAAAAAATCCTGGGAGTTCGAGCAACAAGTTAAGCGGCGCTAAATACCACTTAGGGAATGGGTGCATTAAAAAATCGTTAGCGAAGCCAAGAGGACCTTTCACTTTTAGGCTGTAGTAAATAACCATGATAAACACAGCGGTCGCAAAGCCTAATGTAATATTAATGTCTGTAGTCGGAACTGCTTTGAAGTAGAGGTGTGAGTCACCAGCAACGGTTTGCGCAAAGAGCGGTATCCAGTCCACAGGAACTAAATCCATCGCGTTCATCAGGAAGATCCAGCTAAACGTCGTGAGTGCCAGCGGTGCAACGAACTTGTTTTTGGCATGAAAAGCGCCTTCAACGCTTTCGATAACGAATTCAACAATCATCTCGA
>Ga0181566_10003829_pt1 | contig 12309 bp, 14 predicted proteins | sample 101ome_15_FD_133762 | JGI IMG/M metagenome (GOLD analysis project Ga0181566, IMG submission 133762) | Coastal salt marsh microbial communities from the Groves Creek Marsh, Skidaway Island, Georgia - 101402AT metaG (megahit assembly) | ecosystem: Environmental > Aquatic > Marine > Intertidal... | reverse complement strand
CTTTCCTTATAGAATAGAGGTTTACGATAATAGTCACCTTAATGGAACAAATCCAGTTGGTTCAATGATAGTTTATCAAAATTTAAATTTTGCAAAAAGTTTTTATAAAAAGTTTAATATAAAAAATAAATCTAAAAGGGTTAATGATGACTACTTTATGATGAAACAAGTACTTGAAAGAAGGTTTACTTTTTCCTCAGAATGGAAAAAAGATTTACCAAGTTTAATAATAATAGATGGTGGAAAAGGTCAATTAAATATTGCTTTAGGAGTACTGAAGGAAAAAAAGATATACAATATTGATGTTATAAGTATAGCAAAAGGAAAAAATAGAAAAAAAGATACCGAAAAAATTTATTACTTGAATGGCGAAATAAACTTTAAAGAAAATGATAAAGAGTTGTTTCTTTTACAAAGACTAAGAGATGAGGCACATAGGTTTGCTGTAGCAAGTCAAAAAGTAAGAAGAGATATTGGTTACAAATATTCGCTTTTTAATGACATTGATGGTATAGGAAAGAAGTTAAAAACAAATCTGTTATCTTATTTTGGTTCCATAGATAATATTAAATCTGCCAGTTTAACAGATCTTAAAAAGACACCAGGAATTGGGGAACAAATGGCAAAAAAAATCTACAGGGAGTTTAATAAAATTGTTTAAACTTAATAATATACCTAATTTTTTAACCATATTAAGAATTTTATTGATTCCAGGTATTATCATTTGTATTGAATTGGAAAAATCTCACTATAGTTGGCTAGCTCTTTCTTTTTATATATTTGCGTGCTTTTCTGATTTTTTAGATGGATACATTGCCCGTAAATTTGATATTGAGTCGAATTTTGGCAAATTTCTTGACCCTATCGCTGATAAAATATTGGTAGTGGCTCTATTAATTATCTTACTCGATAACGGTAAGATTTCCGGGTTTTTTGTCTATCCAACATTAATAATCATTCTTAGAGAAGTAATAGTTTCTGGGTTAAGGGATTTCTTTTTACATTCAAGTAAAAACCTAGCTGTGACAAATTTATCAAAATGGAAGACAGTCATACAAATGACATCTCTGGGTTTTTTGATAGTGGAAGATAATTTTTCGTCTAATTTGATTCTTTACACCGGAAACGTTGGATTAACCGTTGCGTCAATATTTACCATTTACACTGGTTACATTTATTTTAAAAGAAATTTAAAGTTATTTTAATGAAAAAAATCTTTGGAATTGTTGGATGGAGTGGAAGTGGGAAAACAGACCTTATATGTAGACTAATAGAAGCTTTTAGAAAAAAAAATGTCTCGGTTGGTTCAATTAAGCATACTCACCATAATTTCGAAATAGATAAAGAAGGTAAGGATAGTTTTAAGCATATTTCATCAGGATCTGAGGAAGTAATATTATACAATGAAAAAAAATATGCCATGGTCAGTAATTTTCTAAAAGAAAAAATAAGTTTCAGTGATGTTATAAAAAAATTTTCAGATAATATTGACTTAATTTTAGTAGAAGGACTAAAAAATTTAGAAATAAAAAAAATTGAAGTTTTCAAGACTAGTTTAAATAAAGACTTGTTGTGTCTTAATGATAGATACATTAAAGGGATAGTTTGTGATCAACCTAACAAAGAAATCATCAACACAGGACTTCCTTACTTTAAATTTAATGAAACGACAAAAATATTAAATTTTATTAATAGTCAAATAAATAAATGAAAAAAAATAAAAATATACTTACATTTGTTGAGGATGCAAAAAAAAAAATGCTGGATAGCATTAACTTTTCGAACAAATCTGAATTAGTTAATATTATACAATCTGAAAATAGAATATTATCTGAAAATATAATTTCAAATTTTAATATTCCAGCAGAAGATAACTCTGCAGTTGACGGTTATGCATTTAATTTAAAGGAAAATAAAAAAAAATTTATTATAGTTGGAGAATCAAAACCAGGAATTCCTTTCACTAAAAGCTTGAAACCAAATGAAACCATTAAAATTTTCACTGGCTCTAATATTTTAAGAAAAAATCAGATTAATTTAGTTGTTATGCTTGAGGATTGCAAAATTTTAAATAATTATGTTGAGATAAAAAAAAAATTTAAGATTGGTCAAAATATAAGAAAAAAGGGTGAGGATGTAAAAAAAAATAAAGTTGTTTTTACGAAAGGTAGAAAAATAAGATCAGTAGATTTAGCCCAACTTTTATCATTAGGAATAAAAAAAATAAAAGTTTTTAAGAAAATAAAGGTAGGTGTATTTTCAACTGGTAGTGAAATAAATCAAGATTTAAAAAGAAAAAGAAATCAAATTTTTGATGCCAATAAAATCACTATTATTTCAATGTTAAAGAAAATTGGCTGCGACACATTAGATCTTGGTTTAGTAAAGGATGATTTTAAAGAAACAAAAAAAAAAATTATCCAAAATTCTTCGAAATGTGATTTATTAATTTCAAGTGGTGGAATCTCAGATAGTGAGACAGATATGGTTGGAAAAATTCTTTCATCGTTCGGCAAAATTAATTTTTGGAAATTAGCTATTAAACCGGGAAGACCATTTGCTTTTGGAGAAATAAATAAAACACCATTTATTGGGTTACCTGGTAATCCAGTAGCAGCAATTGTTACTTTTTTAATGCTTGTTATTGATTATCTGAAAATATTATCTGGAAATAAGAATGTAAAAATAAAAAAACAAATGATTTCCTCAAATTTTTCAATGACTAAAAAATTAGGAAGACGTGAATGGTTAAGAGGATGGATAGTTGATAGAAATGAGAAGAAAATTTTAGAAAAGTTCAAAACAACTGGCTCTGGTATTATTTCTTCAATCTCTCAATCTGATGGTATAATTGATATAGATGAAGATGTTAAGTATATTAAAAAAGGAAAAAAATTAAATTTTAGAAGTTATGAGGATTTATTAAATTGAAGATATTATATTTCGCACAACTTAAGGAGACTTTAGGTAAGGATCAAGACATAATACAATTAAAGTCAGAAATTAGTGTCAACGAACTGATTAAAGAACTTATTTTAAAAGGTGGGAAATATAAAGAATGTTTTGAACAAATGAAAAATCTAAGATGTGCTGTTAACTGTGAGTATATAACAAATTATAACAAATCCTTAAAAAATAAAGATGAAATTGCTTTTTTTCCTCCAGTAACCGGAGGATGATGAAAGTTTTTTTTCAAAAAAAAAAAATTGTTTTTCATTCAAAACTTAATGAGTTTTCTTTAAAAAATAAATTCTCAGGCTCTATTTCTTCTTTCCTGGGTAAAGTTCGTCCATACAGAGATAAGAAAAAAGTCAAATTTTTAGAAATAGAATTTTATAAAAAAATGGCTTATTTCCAAGCTGATAAAAATCTGAAAAAAATTTTAAGTAAAATTCAAATAGATGATTTTTTGATAATACATAGATATGGGAAGTTATTTCCAGGTGAAAATATAATTCTAGTCCTAGTTGCCAGTCAGCATAGAAAGGATGGTTTGGTTTTTACAAAAAAATCAGTGGAATGGTTTAAAAAAGAAATAACTTTTTGGAAGAAAGAAAATTTTCAATTGCACTCATCATGGGTAAAATCTGAATATGAATGATATTAGCTTTTGACTTCTTTATTAAATTCATCGATTAATTTTTTCGTAATTGTTCTCTCTTTAAATTTATAATTATTGATTGAATTAATTGGTGTTATCTCTACTGCTGTGCCAGTTAAAAAGGCCTCACTACAATTTGACAGGAAATCAATTTTAAAATGATCTTCAATAACTTTTATTTTTATCCTTCTAGCTATTTTAATTACAGTTTGTCTTGTTATACCATTTAAAAAACAATCAGGTTTAGGCGTAAATAACTCTCCGTTGTTTACAAAAAAAATATTTGCACCAGTCGCTTCAGCAATATAACCTCTATAATCAAGCATCAATGCATCATCAAACCCTTCTTTTTCAGCTTTATGTTTACTTAGAGAACAAATCATATATAAGCCAGCAGCTTTACTATCAGTTGGTGCCGATTGTGGAGATGGTCTAGTCCATTCGGCAACTGATAAATTTATCCCCTTTAAAAGCTTATCAGGTGAAAAATATGACGGCCACTCCCAACAAGCAATTGCTATATTAGTTGATGCTTTTTCAGCAGAAATAGCCATCATTTCACTTCCCCTCCATACAACTGGTCTTATATAACCATTTTTAACGTTTTGTTTTTTTACAACGTCCTTAACATGTAGACAAATGTCATTGAGTTGAAAAGGAATTTTTAAATCTAGTATTTCTGCAGATTTATACAATCTTTGAATATGTTCATTCAACTTAAAAATTTTTCCATTGTAAATCCTAATTCCTTCAAAAACACAACTTGCATAGTGAAGTCCATGATTTAAAACATGAACTTTTGCTTCATCCCATTTTTCAAAAGAACCATTTATCCATATAAAACCATCACGTTTATCAAAAGGTATCATTTGCATATTTTATCTCATAAGTTAAAATTTATGTAATATATCATTAATGAACATAAATAAACACATTGATCTAAAAATTGAATAATATTTATGGAAAGCAAATCTCATATTTTGTGTATAGACGATGATGATAAGATTAGAGGATTACTAGAAATTTTTTTACATAAACATAACTTTATTGTTTCAACAGCTAAAGACGCATATGAAGGACAGAAAATTTTAGAGCTCTTCTCATTTGATTTAATTATTCTTGATATTATGATGCCAAAACAAAGTGGAGTTGAATTTCTTTATAAATTCAGAAAAATTAATACAAACATTCCGGTTATTATGCTCACAGCAAACAACCAATTGGAAAAGAAAACAAAGTCATACAATTTTGGTTGTGATGATTATCTAATAAAACCATTTGAACCGATAGAACTAGTTTTAAGAATAAATAAATTATTAAATCCTAGAGTAAATAAATTAAAAAAATCGGATGAATTCTTTTTTGGTGAATTTAAATATAATTTAAATACTAAAGATTTGAAAAAAAATGAAGAAAACATAGATCTAACAGGTGCAGAACAATACCTACTTGAAATTTTATTAAATAATATCAACAAAGAAGTATCAAGAGAGTTTATGATTAAAAAGCTTAATCTTGAATCAAATCTTCGTTCAATTGATGTATTAGTCAACAGACTAAGAAAAAAAATTACATCTGGTAAAAATACTACTTTCCTAAAAACAATTAGAGGTAAAGGTTATATGTTAATAAGCGAATATGAGTAATATTTTAAAAAAATATTTACCTAAAAAAATTTTACCAAGGCTGTTATTAATTTTTTTATTACCATTAATTTTTACCCAATGTCTTCTTGTTATTTTTTTCTATGACAGACATTGGGAAAAAATAATTATAAGATTTTCTAATATTGCCAGTAATCAAATTAATCTAATTAAAAATGAGTATTACAAAAACGGTATAGACAAAGCAATGGAAATTGCTGATAAACTTAATACTGAATTTTCAGTAGTAGATAAAAATGATATTAAAATTGAAAAAAATAGTTTTTTAAAAAAAAAAATAGAAACAAATATTAGAAATAGAATTGGTGGGGAAACTTTTTTAATTTTTGAGAAAAACATAATTAACATATTTAATAAAAGTAACGGCAAGTTTATATTAATTAAATTTCCAAAGAAATACTTAATAAGTGAGACACCAATAATTTTATTTTTATGGATAATTTCTGTTTCCCTTTTACTTTCATTAATTGCCTTTCTTTTTTTAAGAATTCAAATTAGAGCTATTCAAAGACTAGCTAAGTCAGCTGAAGAATTTGGTGAAGGAAAGAATTTAAAAAAATTTAAGCCTGAAGGAGCCATGGAAATTAGACAGGCTGGAGCAACTTTCATGAAAATGAGAAGAAGAATTAATAATTACATTTCACAAAGAACAAATTTCTTAACTGGAATTTCTCATGATCTTGGAACAATTTTAACCAGAATAAAGTTAGGTCTTGAACTAATAAGTAACCAGAAAGAAACAATCCAAATTAAAAATGACATTAAAACAATGGAAATGTTTTTAAAAGAATATTTAGATTATTCTGAAAAAACTAAGAAAAAAAAGTTTTCAAAAATTAATATTTTAAATTTACTGTATGAAGTGATCAATTCTTCAAAATTATTGAAAAAAAAAACTAATATAGTCTGTAATCCAAAAATTTATTTTAACACAAATAAAAACTACCTTTACCGCATAATTTTTAATCTTTTAGAAAACGCATCAAAATATGGAAAAAAAATAAATATTAGAGTCAAAAAAAAATTAAAATCACTTTCTATTGATATTGAAGATGATGGTCCGGGAATCCCAAACAGCGAAAAAAGTAATATTTTTAAACCATTTTTTAAAATTGATGACTCAAGAAACATGAATAATGAAGGTTCAGGTTTAGGACTTAGCATAGCAAATGAATTAGTTAAAACATTAAAAGGTGAAATTGTATTAAAAGATTCAAAAAAAACTAAAGGTTCAATTTTTTCAATAATTTTAATAGAAACTTAATTATAACTCCTGGAAATTTCCTTTGATTTTTTTTCCGCTTTACTAATCGCAGTAACAAAAACAGATTCAAGTCTTTGATTGTGCGAAAAATATTTAAGAGCTTCTTCAGTCGTACCACCTTTACTGGCTACTTTTGAAATCAATTCATTAAATCCTATTTTTTCTTTTTCTAAATAGTTTATAGTACCATTTAAAAGATTAAAAATAAGACTGGTTGAGATTTTTTTATTTATTTTTTGTCTTATTAGTATTTTTTGTAAGCATCTTAAAAAATAACAAACATAGGCTGGACCACCACCAAAAAAAGCAGTAAAAAAATCAATTTCTTCTTCTTTTTTAAGCCAAATTAGTGATCCAAAAAAAGAAAAAAATTCTTTTAAACTCTTTTTTTGTTTTTCTGAAAAGTTTGTTGAATAAACCGCAGTAACACTTTGGCCATATTTGATAGAAAGGTTTGGCATAATTCTTACTATAGACAACTTGGAATTAAAAAAATTTTTAAGAGATAACGTTGTTACTCCAGCAACACACGATACGATAACATTATTATTTTGAGTAAATTGATTTAATTGTTTGGATAATTTTTCTAAGTCTAAAGGCTTCACACAAAGAATTATATATTTATATTTAGCAAAATTAATTTCTTTAAAACTATTATGAATAGTCACTAGTTTACTTTTTTTTTTTTTTAACAAATTTAAAGATTTTTTATTTTTTTCAATAATAGAAATTTTTTTTTTTCTTCTAAGAAAAACTTCAGTTATTGAAAAACCTAAGTTTCCACAACCAATCAATAAAGTCTCGTTCATGCTTGTCCATTAGTTTCAATTAATGAGGCACTTAATACATATTTTGGATCTTGTTTTTTAAAAAAAAATAAATAAAAGGCAGGAAAGTATTTTTCACATTCGTTGATTACTACATTTAATATATCTTCAATTTGTTCTTCAGTTAAGTAATCAAATCCCTTTACTGATACATGATATTTAAAAAATACTATATCCAACTTGGCACAATAATGAAAATAACCCAAATTAATCTTTTCATTTACTGTTGAAACAAGAGAATAGATATTTTTATTAATTTTTTCTTTTTTTGTAATATCAAAATGACTACTAACACTTATTATCTCATTTTGTTCATCCCAATTGAATAGAACATTGTAACTTCTCCATTGTCCTGTATAATTAAAATTTAATTGATTTGGTGAATCTCTCCAAAAATCAACACCGAACCTGTAAATTTGCTCTTCTATGTAATCAATAGGATTACCAAAAGGCTTTATTTTATTTTGACTATCAAAATACACGACATAATATTAATATATATATTACTAATTCACAACAATTAGTATTAATAATTGATAACACACACTATATGTAGTTGTAATGATTAAAGATACCATCACACTTTTTTTAATTTTCTCTTATTTTATTGCTTTTATTTTTTGGCTAATTTGGTTGCACAGATCTTTGAAAAACTCAAAAAATAAAAAAAATGTATACCTTTATAATATTCTTGGTTTTATAATAATCACTTATTTAATAAGCTTTCTCGTGTTAAAAATTCTTTCTTAATGACTAAGTTTCAATAATGAATAGGAAAAAAAGATGATTATTATAACAGGGGGTGCTGGATTTATAGGCTCTAATCTTGTTAATAAATTAGTTTCAAAAAGTAATTACGAAATAGTTTCCGTTGATTACAACAATGAGAAAAATAAACATTACTTCATGAATGACAACTTCAAAAGAATTTTGCCAGAAGATTTAGAAATTTTTATCAAAAATAATAAAAAAAAAATAATTGCCATAGTTCATTTAGGTGCAATAACTTCAACAACTGAAAAAAATTTAGACTTGATCATTAAGAATAACCTCGAACTATCTATATTTTTATGGAGTTGGTGTAAAAAAAATAATAAAAGGTTAATATATGCATCATCGGCAGCTACTTATGGTGACGGATCTAATTTGTTTGATGACAGAGAAGATGATCAATATCTATCAAAGCTAAATCCCCTTAATTTATATGGATGGTCCAAACAAATTTTTGATAGGTTGATTAATAAAAAAAAAGAACAACCTCCACAAATTGTAGGTTTAAAATTTTTTAATGTATATGGTCCAAATGAAAATCATAAAGGAAACATGAAAAGTATAGTTTTGAAAATTCATCAAACAATTTCCAAAGGAATGGATGTAAAGCTTTTTAAGTCTCATAATGAAAATTATAAAGATGGAGAACAGCTTAGAGATTTCATTTATGTTAAAGATGTAGTTTCAATAATTGAATGGTTTATAGACAATCCTAAACTAAATGGCTTATTTAATGTTGGGACAGGTGTTCCAAGAAGCTTTAATGATATAGCAAAAGTAGTTTTTTCTAACTCAAACAAAAGAGAAAAAATTACATATATTGACACTCCAATAGAAATAAGAAATCAATACCAATATTTCACAAAAGCAAACATTAAAAAGCTAAGAGGATCAGGATATTTAAAAGATTTCTTTTCCCTTGAGGATGGAATAAAAGATTATATTATTAAAAATTTAATCAAGTAAAATCAATGTACGAACATAATTTAAACCCAATAGCTCTAAGTGTTTTTGGAATTAAGATATATTGGTATTCACTTGCCTATATCTTTGGTTTTTTATTTACTTTTTGGTACTCAAAACTTTTAATAAAAAAAAAAATTTTAAAACTTAATCTTAAAATTGCTGATGACTTTATTTCATTTGGAATAATAGCTGTTATTTTAGGTGGAAGAATTGGCTATATAATATTTTATAACTTAGAATTTTATCTTAATAACCCAATCAATATTATTAAAATATGGCAGGGTGGAATGTCATTTCATGGCGCATTGATTGGTTTAATTATATATATGATAATTTTTGCAAATAAAACAAAACAAAATATTGTTGAGTTGGCAAATTTGCTAGCTTTTTGTGCACCTATTGGAATTTTTTTAGGTAGAATTGCAAACTTTGTAAATGCAGAATTAATTGGAAGAGCAACTAATGGAACATGGGGGATTATCTACTCATTTGCTGATCAACCAAGACATCCATCTCAAATTTACGAAGCTTTCTTTGAAGGGTTATTAACTTTTCTAATACTTTTTATATTTTCAAGAACTAAATTAAAAGAAAAATTCAATGCCTTTTCTATTTTTCTAATATTTTATTCATTATCAAGATTTTTTATTGAATTTTATAGAGAGCCAGATTCGCAATTAGGTTTTATTTTTTATAATTTTTCAATGGGACAACTGCTAACTTTACCGATGTTAATTTTTGGTTTGATTTTCTTTAAAAATGCTGAGAAAAAATAAAATTAATTTGCTATTAGCAAATCATAAATCAATTTCAATCAGTAGATTTATTAGTTTAAGTCTCTATGAAAATAATAGAGGTTATTATAAAACTAAAAAAGTGGGAGAGGATTTTATTACTTCACCACAAATAAGTCAGATGTTTGGAGAATGTATTGCAATTTTCTTTTCTTCATTTCAAATTAATAATTTTAAAAAAATTAATTTTTTAGAATTAGGACCCGGTAATGGTTTTTTATTAAGGGATTTGATTAGAAGCATTTACCAGATAAAAAAGGAAAAAATAAATTATTATTTTTGGGAAAAATCAAAATTTTTGCAAAAAAGTTTTTTTGATGATTTAAAAAATATAGCAAAAATTTTTAAATTAAAAAAATTTACTTTAAAAAAAGAACCTTACTACTTTATTTGTAATGAGTTTTTTGATGCCTTACCTATAAATCAATTTGAAAAAGAAAATGATAATTATTATGAGAAAAGAATAATTTTTAAAAATGGAAAATTTTATATAAAAAGAAAGAAAATAAATTCTTTTTCAAATAATTTATCAAATTTAAAAAATGGTGATGTATTAGAAACCTCTCCTTTATCAAATCTGTATTTAAATAAAATTTTCAATCATATAATTACTTTCGGTGGAGGTATAATCATCTTTGATTATGGTCCATTTATTAAAACCAAAACTGATACTTTACAAGCTATTCGAAATAAAAAAAAATGTAATTTTTTAGAGCATCCATATGAAGCCGATATTACATACCATATTGATTTTCAAGATATTAAACAAAAAGCCACAAATTTAGGTTTAAAAGTATATGGTCCAATTTCTCAAAAAAAGTTTTTATTCTATAATGGCATAAACGAAAGATTGATTTCTCTTGTCAAAAATTGTAATTCAAATACAAAAAAAAAAATTATAGAATCTCATTTTCATAAGCTTACTGATCCACAGGGAATGGGTGATTTAATTAAATGTATTTATGTAAGCGGATCTAAGTTAAACCTAAGTTATTTTAATGAATAATCAAACAATCAAATATTTTGGTAATTTTAAGTTTTGTTTTTTTACAAGAAATGGCGGTGTTAGTCAAAAATATTTTCGTTCCCTCAATTGTGCTTACAACAATGAAGAGAACCCAGAAAATGTAAAAGAAAACAGAGAAATTATAAAACAAAAATTTTGTAAAAAAAAAAAAATTATTTTATTAAACCAAACACATTCTAATAAAGTTATTTTTCTAGATAATAAAATTCCTAGAATCATCTCAGCTGATGGAGTGATAACCAATAGAAATGATTTGTGTTTAGGAATTTTAACTGCAGATTGTGCACCTATTATTATTATAGGTAAAAAAAATTTTGGGATAGTACATGCTGGTTGGAGGGGTGCTTTTACAAATATAATTAAAAATGCAGTAAAAGTATTTATTTCCAAAGGAGAAATTAATACTGATATTAATTTTTTTATTGGACCTCATATAAAAAAGGAATCATTTGAAGTGAAAGTAGATTTTGTTTCAAAACTCTTAGAACAAAATATTAATTTCAAAAAATTTATAACAAAAAAAAATAATAAGTATTTTTTTGATTTTAGTTTTTTTTTAAAAAAAAAGATCCTAGATTTAGGTATTTCTAAAATAAGTATTTCAAGATTGGATACTTTCCGTAATCCTAAGAAATTTTTTAGTTACAGATATTACTCAAAAAAAGGAATTATTAATTGTGGTAGGCAAATAAGTTTAGTATGTTCTAAATAACATTTATATTTATGAAATTAGTCTCAGGAAACAGTAATATAGAGCTTTCACAAGATATTGCTAAATATCTTGGGATAGATTTAGTAAAAGCAACAATAAAAAAATTTCCTGACAAGGAAATCTTCGTTGAAATTCAAGAAAATGTGAGAGGTGAAGATGTTTTTGTTGTGCAATCAACTTCTTTTCCAGCAAATGATCATTTAATGGAGCTATTGATAACTATTGATGCTTTGAAAAGAGGATCTTCAAAAAGCATAGCAGCTATTATGCCGTATTATGGATATGCCCGACAAGATAGGAAGTCTGGACCTAGATCTCCAATTTCAGCAAAATTAGTTGCCAATCTTATAAGTATAGCTGGAGCGAATAGAGCATTAATGGTAGATCTTCATGCTGGTCAAATACAAGGGTTTTTTGATATACCTACTGATAATCTTTTTGCTGCTCCTGTATTTATAGACGATATTAAAAAAAAATTTGAAAGTAAAAATACGGTGATAGTTTCTCCAGATGTAGGTGGGGTTGTACGTGCAAGAGCAATTGCAAAGAGAGTAGACTGTGATCTTGCAATTATAGATAAAAGAAGAGAAAAGGCCAGTGTATCAGAAGTAATGAATGTTATTGGAGAAGTATCAAAAAAAGATTGTATTTTAATTGATGACATATGTGATACTGCTGGCACT
>Ga0181566_10003824_pt1 | contig 12315 bp, 7 predicted proteins | sample 101ome_15_FD_133762 | JGI IMG/M metagenome (GOLD analysis project Ga0181566, IMG submission 133762) | Coastal salt marsh microbial communities from the Groves Creek Marsh, Skidaway Island, Georgia - 101402AT metaG (megahit assembly) | ecosystem: Environmental > Aquatic > Marine > Intertidal zone... | reverse complement strand
GCGTCTCGCTCGTCGCCGCTCGCGCCGGTGCGACAAAAACCGATCGTGTTCACCGCGTCGTCGGCGGACATGATGGCGATGAGCGCGTCTTCATCGCTCACGGGGGCGTTCGCGCAATCAAACGCGCACATGAGTCCGTCGACGCTCGACGTGTACAATTCGCTCCGTCTCTCGGGATGAAACCGCGCGCGCGTCACCGCCTCGGAGTGCGCGTCTTGAAACATGTCCGCGTGCGACGCGTTCGAACCCTCGCGTCTTCTGTCATAAAACACCACGTGCGGACCGACCGCGGCCGCGATCATCGACCGCGTTCCGCCTCCGCCCAGAGACGCGCTGCTCACGTCCCGTTCGCCCGCCGGCGCGCGAAAACTCGCGACGGCGCGCGAATCCCGACTCCTCGCGTCGTACACGCGCACCGTCCCGTCCCCACACGCGCACACGATGGAAAACGGATCATCTCTCGGTCCAAACTCACACTCGTTGACGACGCACCCCAACACGATGTCTCTCGCCGTCGTCGTCTCCAACCCGCCGTCGTCCCCGCGCCTCTCGTACACGCGCACCCGTCCCGACGTCGTCGCCACCGCCACGACGCCACCGTCGTGATTCACCCCGACGTGCACGTTATACGGCGCGTCTCCATCCACCGCCGTCGACGCGTGCGAACGCGCGACGAGCGTCATCGCGTCGACGTCCGACGTCGACGCCGCCGGCAGCGCGTGCGTGAGCGCCTCGTCGCTCTCGGGACCGGGTTCGTCGTATCCATCGTTCGCGAACACGTTCGGCGCGCCGGAATCGTCGACGAGATCGTCGTGCGCCATGTCGCGACGAGTCCGGCGCGGCGTCGCCGGACGAGGCGCGCGTCGATGTCTGCCGTCCGTCTGTCTCGCGCGCGCATGAATGCATTCGTTCGATTCCACGCGTCACTCGACGACGGCGTCCATGCGCGACGACGACGCCGACGTCGACGCGACCGACGCGGCGCGAACGAACGGACGCGCGCCCGCGTTACCGCAGATTTTGAGACAGTGGGCGGCGCATCACGTCGGCGCGTTCGTGGATGATGCGGATTCGTGCGAACACGTCTTGACGAGCGATTACGACGGGAACGCGCTGAGCGTGGACGCGCGACGGGCGCTGCACGAGGAATCGAGGCGGAGAAACGTGCGCGCGAAGAGCGTTGATCTCGAGAACGGGACGCGAGCGGTGGTGCTGACGCGACGAGCGAACGAGGACGAGGACGAGGAGGACGAGGAGACGGCGGGGAGGCGACGAAAAGCGCGTCGCGTCGACGACTGGGACGGCGAGAGGGTGACAGACGCGGAGGAGGAGGAGGAGGAGGAGGAGAAGGCGAGGGCGCGAGAGATGGTTGGGTACGTGGATTTGCGAGACGCCCCGTTCGACGTGCACGCCGAACTTAAGATTTCAAAGGACAACTCGAATCCCGCGGGGAGAGCGCGCGCGGCGTACCATCGCGAAGCCATCAAATGGCATCCCGATAACGCGACGTCGACGCCGAGCGGGTTGTGTCGAGCGTGTGGGTGCGTGTTACAGTTTAAGCGATGGGTTCGGGCGAGATCGGCGACGGATGATGTGATGATAGACGCGTGTGTGACGTGTTTCGAGACGCCGGCGCGAGACGGCGGCGGCGGCGGCGCTCGAAACGACGCGGACGCGGTTCCAGAACTGGTCGAAGGTTCGCGCGTCGTCGTGGAGTCTTTGGCGGATCTCGGAGATGCGAAATCGACGTACGAGTCCAAGACGGATAGTGGGTGCACGAAGGCGATGTCGGCGTGTCGCAAGCTCCAGCGACTCGGCGTGGCGTTTCACGTCCTCAAGGATTCCGACAGGTTTAAAATTTATCGCGAGCACGGGTACGAGGGATTGGTCAAGTCCGAGAGGTACGCCGAGAACGATGTGTTTGATTTGGACGGATTCACGATGTACGAAAGCTTTTTCGCGGGCGAAGACGAAGACGATCGACAGTACTTGTTGCTCTGTCCCGAGGCGGAGTCGGACGACGAGGACGAAGACGACGCCGCGACGGACGACGTAGATCCAGACGACGAGATCGAGGCGTTGATGACGTCCGAAAACGTGGAATCTCTCAAGACCGCGCCGCGGAAACCGTCGACGGCGAACGACGACAACGACGACGACGACGACGACGACGGTTTCCCCGCGCCGCCGCTCGCCGCGCTCGCCGGACCGCCGCCGACGCGGTCCGCCGAAGACCCGTGGGCCGAGCTCGCCTCGCGCATCGCGTGAGACACACCGACGAGAAAAACAAAAGTAAACATAGACACACCGTATGTAAAACGTACATCGCTGTACCATACGCCCCGCCGCCGCGCTCGACACCTTCCCGCGCGAATACCGCAGTGCGGGACGCGCGGCGCGCATGACGACCGTTTCGGAAAAGTTTCGCGCCGCGCGCGCGCGCGCGGCGCGAGCGCTCGACGACGTCGACCGAGCCCGAGCGATGACGGCGCTCGCCCTCGCGCTCGCCGCCGTAGCGCTCGCGACGCTCAACCCCACGCCCGAAACGTTTCACGACGTCTGCCTGCGAAGCGCACACGCGCAGAAATCGCTCGCCGAAAAGTTTCTCCCGGTTCGAGCGACGCGCGCGTGGGCGTGCTCGAACGGTGGATTCCTTCGCGCCGTTCGACTTCGCGCCGAAGCCTTCACCGTGGCGGATCTCCTCGTCGCCTCCATCGCGCGCGTTCGGGACGGCGCCCATTACCTCGGGTGTCTCGGGACGTGGTTCGCGGTGCCCCGATTTCTCAATCCACTCGTGACGCTCGTCGTGCACGTCTATCGAGTGCACGCGACCGTGTTCGCGTGCGTACTGGTGGCGGCTGTCGGCACGGCTGCGCTTAAAGCGCTCAGGATGGTGAAAATGCTCGTCTTCGCCGCCGTCGCGCTCGTCGCCGGATGGTTCGCGCTTCCTCGAGCGTGCGGCGCGCCGCTCTGGTCCATCCTCCTGTGCGTCGCGGCGTGGGGCGCGGCGTACAAGATGAAAAAGCTCGACGGTCTCGTTCGCGCCATGTCGGTGATCGCCCCTCCACCCAGGCACAGAAGGCGTCCTCCTCGGTCGTAGAGTTAGTTAGAACGCCCGTCGCGCGGCGGCGGCGGCGCTCGAAATGAAAAAATCAAAAAATCATAAAGTAATGCGCGTCGTCACCGTTCATCGTCACACGCGCGCGACGTCGCGCGCGCGTCGGCGCACCATGTCGGACGACGACGCGTTCGATGTCGTCTCCACTTCCTCGGACGACGACGCGCCCGCGACGCGCGTTGCCGACGCAGATCATCGTCGTCATCGTCCACCGCAGTGCCCACCACAGACGTGGCCGTCGTCGACACTCGGCGCGTTTTTGCGCGCGTGTGCGAACGTGACGCGCGGAACGACGACGAGCGTGGAGCGAGACTCGTGGACGACGGATGCGTCGACGTCGTCTCGAGACGCGTCGGAGGAGGAGGCGGTGGGGAAGACGAAAGGACCATCGGCGAGCGCGACGGCGGGCTTGGAGGCGTTCGACGCGGCGTTGAGAAGCGACGCGTCCAACTTTCTAGACGCGCGAGGGGACGTGGGCACGACGCGGTACGAGACGCTGCGAGCGTGGGTGGAACGCTCGGTGGAGGGGTACGGGGAGATGCGCGAGGAACACAGAGAGATGGATGCGCGGTTGCGACGCGCGTGGATGGAATTTCCAGAGAGGCGCCGCGAGGCGGTGTTGCGTCGAGCGTTTGAACACATGGAGGCGTTCGTCGAGGAGTGGAAAGAACACGGTGATTTCGAGCGCGCGCGGGGGGAGCGCGGGACACCGAGATTTGACGGCATAGCGACGTGCGAAACGACGGAGAAGAGCGATTTGAATGCGTCACGGGAAGAGCTCTTGGCGACGTTCAAGACGGCGAGACGCGACTGGCAACAGAAACAGAGAGACGACGCCAAGGCGAGTGCGCTGCGTCATCTCGAAGATTTCGCGCGAGAGTTTGAAAAGTCGGGCGATTTTGAATCGTCGAGAGGTCCGAGCGAGAGCAAGCGTCGCGTCGCCCTCGCGGCGCTGGCGAAGAAGAAGACTACGGCGGCGCGCGCCGCCGGTCTCGTCGGCGCGTACGCCGATATGATCAAGACGTACTCGAACGCCCAAAAGGAGTGGACGGCGAAGAAAAAGACGATGTTAACGGACATGCAGGCGATGCATTTACGAGACTTTTTGCGAGATTTTGCAGAGCACGGCGACTTTAGGCGCGCGCGCGGTGAAACGGGCACATCGAGGTACGTGACGCTCAGCGCCGTCGCGGATAAGCGCGCCGACAAGCTGTGCGAACCTTTTCAAACGCAAGTCATCACGATGCAGAACGCGTGGCGCGAATACACGGTGATGAAGTCGAAGAAAACACGGACGAAAGGGTTCGTGCGGGGGGCTCTGACGAACGAACTTCCGAGGAGCGTCAAGCCGACTCCGCCAGTCGCTCTCGCCGAGACGAAAACCGACGACGCGAACGACGACGACGACGCGAACGGCGACGAAGACTCGGCGAGCGAGGACGCGCGGCGAGACCAGGAAAAGCGCTCGGTGTCGTCACCTCTCGAGGACGAGAACAATTTTTACGTCGCGTATAAAACGAACGCGACCGCCGAGGCGCCGACCACGACGTCCACCCCCCGCCGCGAAGAAGCCGAAGTCGAAGATGAACGAGACGACGCGTCGAACGCCGCTGCCGTCGCGCGCGAGCCCGAAGCGGAGCGTCGAATCAAGCTTCGCCGCGTGAATTCGACTCTCGATCACCTGGAAGATTTCTACAACGAGTACAAGGCGTGTAAAAACTTTGACGCGTCGAGAGGCGACAGGGGAGGCGAGCGATTTAAGGCGCTCGCGCGTCTCAACGAGTGCAACGCCGACGACTATGAGCAACCGCACCATCGACGAATCTTGAAACTGCAGCACATGTGGACGTCGATCGATTATTTTTAGCCGCGACGCGTCTTCGGCGACGGGACGCGACGCGAGACGGAGTAAACTGCGAAGGGATTGATCGTCTTATTAATTTGATGGATGACCCCAATCCCGATTGCAAAACTACACGCGCCCAGAGCGTTTCTTTCGTCTTCAGACGCGGCGATGCGACGCCTCTACTCTTCGGGAACAGGAATGAATCGCCAGATCACCGCCATGGTGCTGCCGAGCACCGCCATCCAGACGACGGAGACGGCGGAGGGAACGCGCACGAGGTACTCGGGGAAGTGGAGAGACGCGAGCAAGAAACCAAACGCGCTCGACTTCATCGCCGTTTCAATCGCCACCGTTCTGCACGTCGTCTCGCCGTACTTGAACGCGCGCATGATCCAGTAACCGGCGAGACCACCGATGAGATGAAGCAAAAAGGCGGCGGCTTGAAGCGCGAAACCGGCGCCGACGATGCCCGCGGCGCAGTTGGCGACGGCGCCGCCGACGAGGATGATGGTGGACGTGACGCCGACGACGGGAGAGATGGGCTCAACCTTTCGGCAGAATTTCGGCGTAAACTTGTTGAGCGTGAGACCGAGGACGACGGGAACGAGCACGACTTGGATGGTGGAGATGGCCATGCCCGCGGCGTCGACGTCGACGACGGCGCCGAGCGCCAACTTGCAAATCAGAGGCGTCATGAAGATGCAACCCACCGTGGTGGCGGTCGTCATGAGCACGGACAACGCGACGTCACCTCTGGCGATGTACGCGCACAGGTTACTCGCTTGTCCACCGTTGATGGAACCGACGAGAATCAACCCCGCGAGGAGCGGCCCGCTCAAACCCAAGGCGTTCCCGATGACGAAGGCCAACGCCGGCATGAGCGCGTAGCACGCGAAGAAACCGAGTCCGATGACGCCCGGCTTGGCGAACACGCGCTTGAAATCATCAATCGTGAGCGTGATCCCCATGGAGAACATCAAGAGCGCCAAGCACCCCGTGTACGCGCCGCTCGTCATGAAACTAAACGTCTCCGGTCTCGCCACGCCGACGACGGCGGCCAAGATTGTCCAAATCGGAAAAAGGTTGGCGAACACTTCCGTAAACTTTTTAAAGTTCGTCGCCGTCGGCGCCGTCGGCGCCACCGCACCGTCCGCCGCCCGCGTCGTCGTCGTCGTCCTCGGCGCGCGTCCTCGCGTCGTCGTCGCGACGCCGCGCGCGCTCACCCGCCCCGCTCGCGACGACGACATCACCACCGCGCTCACGACTCGCGTCATCCTCACCGCCCCCCCCGCGACGCTCGGTCGACGCACCGCCCCTCGTCGCCCCCCGATCGCGCGCTCGCCGACCCGCGAGACGCCCACGCGCGTGAGCGCGGGTGAGGATAACGCGCTCGACGCCGACGCCATGGCCGTCGCGCGCGCGCGAACGCACCCACGAACCGGTCGTGGTCTACGACCGCACGAGTGTCTCGATGCGAGTCTCTCGATGCGGGTCCGCGTTCGTCCGCACGACTCGCTCTACGGCGCCGCCCGATCGTCCCCATCCCCGCGCGCGCGCGCGCATCCCCGCGCGGTCGCGACCCCGGGCGCGCGCGCGCGGGGGTTTCGGAGTACGCATAAAGTACCACCCATCCTAAGGAAATGACGCGGATACATACCATATGTCCGAATCGTACAGGGAGAGAGCGTAAGGACACCCGACCACGCGATCGATCCTTCATACTTTACGTACTTTAGAAACATGCGCGTACTCAATCACAATGAACGAACGCTCGACGCGTCACGTGAAGGGCGGTGTCCGAACCCTAGGCCCCCGCGCACGAACGACCCGCCGTCCGTCGTCGCGATCGATCGATGGCATCGATCGATCGACCCACCCCGCGATCGATCGATCGATGGCATCGATCGAGTCCGATGCACCCCGCCATCGATCGATGGCATCGATCGACCGATGCACCCCGCGATCGATCGATCGCTCGGTCGGTCGCCCGCGAAATCGTCGTCGTCGCGCCGTGTCGTCGTCGCGTCGTCGTGAGACGGACGCGCGCGTGGAGGGACGTCGACGGACGAAGGAACGAAGGAACGAACCGCGAGGACGAGGAAGGGGCTCGGTGAGAACTGTCGTTCGTGCACATCGGTCGCATCGGTCGACACTCGAACGCGTGAGGACGACGGGCGTGAGACGACGACCGACGCGCGTTCGAGTCTCGACGTGACGTCGACGGCGGCGGTCCCGGACGAGGAGAGATGGGCGTGGACGTCGAGGAGGGGAAACCGATGCCGGTGCCGCCGGTGGATTGGCGCGCGACGAATGCGTTGAAGCGATTGTTCTTCGCGCACGTCGGTCCGCTCATCGCGGAGGGGACGGTGCGACGGTTGGAACCGACGGACCTGTGTCATCTGGACGCGTTGGACAGTCAGAGGGTGCGCGCGATTCGATTGATCGATCGATCGCGAGACGCGAGTGATGCGCGCGCGATGGTGATGGTGACGGTGGTGAAGAAAACATTTTTTCGGTGGCGCTGTGCATCGCGATGACGCGACTGTATCGACGGCGCGACGCGAGCGCGAGGGAACGGAGAGACCGACGACTGACGACGGGGATACACATTTTTTCGACGACGGCGCAGCTCACGGATAACTTTGAAGAAGATTGGGCGAAAGAGAAGACCAAGCCGCAACCGAACCTCGTTCGATCGCTTCTCGTGCGACACAAAGTCACCTTCGTGTGGACGGGCGCGCTCTTCGGTATCGCGCAGGCGTCTTTGTTCGCGGGGCCGTTGCTCTTGAGAGAAATCGTCGGCGGCATAGAATGCGCCAAGTTTGCGAAGATGGTCGGTGTCACCCCGGAAGCGGCCGGGTGCGTGGCGAAGAGCACCATGTACGAGTACGCCATCTTATTGGCTGCCGCGTCCATTTTACAAAACTTTTGCACGGCGCACGCCGAATTCGCTCTGCAAAAAGTGGGCATCTCCGTTCGCAACAGTCTGATGTGCGCCCTGTACCGCAAGGTGCTTCGACTCTCGCCCAAGGGATTACAGGCGGAGTCAACCGGTCGCATCGTGACGTTGATGTCCAACGACGTCAACAAATTGCAAGAACTGTTCGCCATGATTCACAACCTGTGGGCGGCGCCGATTTTCATCGTCGCCTCCTTCGTGCTCTTGTACGACGTTCTCGAGTGGAGCGCCTTTATCGGTTTCGCGTGCATCGTCGTCGCGGCTCCGTTCACGTTCGTCGTCGCCATGACGCTGTTCAAGATCAGACGCGGGTTGACGAAGTGCGCCGATGAGCGCATCAACGTGTTGAGCGAAGTCATCAACGGCATGCGCGTCATCAAGTATTACGCGTGGGAAAATACGTTCGCGCAGCGAGTCCGAGAGATTCGAAACCGCGAGGTGGGATTGGTGTGGAAGTCACAAAAAGTCGGCGCGCTTTTCGGCGTCGCCCTCTTCAGTACGCCCGTCTTCATCGCTGTGTGCTCTCTTGGCACGTATTCTCTCGCCGGGAACGCCATCGTCACCAGCAAAGCGTACACGGCGCTCGCGCTCTTCAACATGTTGCGATTCCCACTCGTGCTCGTGCCCTTCTTGCTCAACACGCTCCTCAACGCGCTGAACGCGATTCAACGTTTGGCTTCGTTTTTGGATGCCGATGAAGCGAAGGAATACGAAGTCGATGCCTCCGAGCCGGGTACCATTCGTTGTTCGCAGGCGACATTCGGTTGGCCGACGCTTCCGAAGGCTCCCGAGGAAGCCGCGCCCCCGGGTCCGCCCGGTCGACGACCGAACAAGAAGGCGCCGCCCAAGAAGGAAGTACAGGAGGAAAAGAAAGAGGATGACATCGTCGTCAATGAGTCCGTCGTCAACGTGAGCATCGCGGAGCAAAAGCCGTTCGAACTTTCCGACGTCGATTTCGAAGTTAAACCCGGTTCGCTCACTATGGTGGTCGGTCCGGTGGGCTCTGGTAAATCCACTCTCGTCTCCGCGCTTAACAAGTTCATCACGTGCTCCAACGGTGACGTGAAGGTGAGCGGTACGGTGTCGTACTGCGCGCAACAAGCTTGGATCTTGAACGCCACGGTCAAGGAAAACATTCTGTTCGGGCAGGAGTGCGACGAAGCGAGATACGAAAAGACGCTGCAATTGGCTCAACTCGTGGCAGATTTGGACATTCTCCCGGCGGGTGATCAAACCATCATCGGTGAACGAGGTGTCACGCTTTCAGGTGGTCAAAAGCAGCGCGTCGCCATCGCTCGCGCTCTCTACGCCGAAAGCGACGTCTACATCTTTGACGATCCGCTCAGCGCGTTGGACAATCACGTCGGCTCAGCCATCTTTGAGCAAGTCATCACGGGCGAACTCAAGAAGAAGACGGTGATTCTCGTCACGAACGCGCTCCAATACTTGCCCAAGGCGGACCAAGTGATTGTGTTGGGAGACGGCAAGATGCAGGAAATCGGCACGTACACGTCTCTCATGGCAAAGAAGGGCGCGTTCTGCAAGCTCATGAAAACACACGGCATCGACAGAGAAGACGCCTCGGAAGAGACGTCGAAGAAGAAGAGCGACGTCGCCTTGAAGATTTCTCCCACCATTAAACCGGCTGGCAAAGATAACGATGCGAGCAAGGAGGAAGAGCGCGCCTTTGGAAACGTCGGCGCGCGTATCTACCTCAAGCTTTTCCAAGCGTCGGGCACGCAGTGGAACTTTTTGTTTGTCATCTTCTTCTTCGGGTGCGAGTACGGCACCAAGGCGTTCCTCGACTACTGGCTCACCTGGTGGGCGACAAACAGATTCGGATGGACGAGCAACGAGTATCTTCTCATGTACTTTGGAATTTTCGTCGTCAACGGCGTCTTCATCTTCGTGAGAAGCCTCACGCTTTACTTTTTCCTCTGCCGCGCGTGCAGGTGGATGCATGAAAACCTGTTGACGAGAGTTTTGAAGATGCCCATGAGCTTTTTCGACACCACGCCGAGCGGTAGAATCATCAACCGTTTCAGCCGCGACACCGAAACCATCGACATTGTTTTACCGGGTATCGTCGTGCAGTTCCTCGGGTGCATCTCGAACATCATCACCACCCTCGTGATCGTGTGCGTGGCGACAAAATGGTTCACCGTGGCGCTCTTACCCATCATCATCGTGTACGTCATGATTCAACGATTTTACATTCCGGCGTGCCGTGAATTGCAGCGCATCGAATCCATCACTCGCTCTCCCATTTACAGCGGTTTGGGCGAGGCGGTGAGCGGCGTGGAAACCATTCGAGCCTTCCGAGTCGGTGGCTTCTTCACCAAGATGGCGTACCGTTTGATGGAGAAGAACGCCGACGCCTTCGTCACGCAGCGTCTCGCGGCTCTCTGGCTCGCGATTCGTTTGCGCCTCATCGGAAGCGTCATAGTCTCTTGCGCCACGTTTTTGGTCATCCAGGGCAACGTGAGCGCCGGTTTGGCCGGCTTGACTCTCGTGTACGCGTTAGACGTCACCAAGTACATGGAACACGGTACGAACATGGCGAGCGAGTTAGAGACGAAGATGAACGCCGTCGAGCGCGTGGTGGAGTATTTAGACAAGGACCTCGAGAGCCCGCACGACACCGAGCCGAGCGTCGCCCTCGGTCTTCCGGCGGATTGGCCGACCAAGGGCAAGCTCGAGATCGATGACCTCAGCCTGCGTTACCGTCCCGGACTTCCTCTCGTGTTGAAGAATATCACATTCACGGTGAACCCGGGAGAGAAGGTCGGCGTGTGCGGTCGCACGGGAAGCGGGAAATCATCCATGTTTGTCGCGTTGTTCCGCATCGTCGAACCCGCCACGGGGACGGTGCGACTCGACGGCGTCGACATCAGAACGATCGGCCTGAGAGACTTGCGATCGAATATGGCGATGATTCCGCAAGATCCTTTCATGTTCGCCGGCACGATTCGTAGCAACTTAGATCCGTTCGATGAACATCGAGACGACGCAGTCTGGGAAGTGCTCGACAAGGTGGGCTTGCGGTCCACGATGGAGAAGAGCGCCAAGCGTCTCGACACGGAGGTGATCGACAACGGCGCCAACTTTTCGCTCGGTCAGAGACAACTTCTCTGCATGGGTCGCGCGCTGTTGCGTCAAAGTCGCGTGCTCATGATGGACGAGGCGACGGCGTCCGTGGACATGGATAGCGACGCGTTGATTCAAAAGACTGTGCGCGAGGCGTTTAGCGAGTGCACGACGCTCACCATCGCGCACCGTCTCAACACGATTATGGACAGCGACAAGGTGGCCTTCTTAGACAAGGGTAAACTCGTCGAGTACGGCGAACCACACGAGTTATTGAAGAGCAAGATCGGAAGCTTCACCGCGCTCGTGAGTGGAAGCGGTAGCAAGCGCAACGAAGACTTTTTGCGCGGCCTCGCCGAGACGGCGAGCATTAAAAGACGCAACAGCGCGCAGTCGCTCGTGAGCGAGAGCGACAAGTGATTGATTGATTGATTGACTCGACGATGTAGTAGACCACCCTCGATTGACATGAATTATTATTATTATTATTATATCAACTTTCTTTTACTCGCTCTTCTTCGCCTGTTTCTCTTTCCTCTTCTCCTGGAGGGCGCGCGCGTTTTTCACCTCGGCGACGTCTTGCGCCCGCATCAATTCCGTGTACCAAAGCTTACACCGACGATACGCGTCCATGCCACCGATGACGGCGCCCGCGAACATGCATCGTATCTGAAACTCGTACATCGTCATCGCGTTCATCGGCCATTTCCCCCCGTGCGCAGTCCACGCCATGTGCGCGAGCTCGTTCGTCAGCGTGCAAAAGAGCGCCTGCGGCCCGATGGAGCAATTATTCGCAAAAAACGCCAACCCGAGCGCGAACGACTGCAACCCCGCCGACCACGCGTACAAGCCATACCGCCACGGCGCGAGCGTCAGCACCACCGCCACGAATTGCACCGCCGACAACTCAAACTGCATCGAATGCTTCCCCTTGCGCGCATTCGCCAGGGACACCAACCCGCACGCGATGCGATACGTATTGACGACGTATCTCGGTCCGATTCGCTGCATGAACTCCTCCGACGATCCCCACAGGTGTTTCCACGCCAACGACGCCGACCACATGATCACCGTCGCGCGCGCCGCGTCTCTCGCTCTCCCGTCCCATTCGCGCCCGCCGCTCGGTGCCGGGGAATATTCACTCCCCACGAGGGACTCTTTCTCCAGTCCCGACCCTTCATTCGACACGTCCAACCGTTACACCGGTCACGACTCACCACGGAGTCCCCACCCGACGGTCCCCATCGGTCGGTCGCCGGTGTCCTCCGCGGCGCCGGAGTTCGACGCGCGCCGCCGCCGCCGCCG
>Ga0181566_10003820_pt1 | contig 12317 bp, 14 predicted proteins | sample 101ome_15_FD_133762 | JGI IMG/M metagenome (GOLD analysis project Ga0181566, IMG submission 133762) | Coastal salt marsh microbial communities from the Groves Creek Marsh, Skidaway Island, Georgia - 101402AT metaG (megahit assembly) | ecosystem: Environmental > Aquatic > Marine > Intertidal... | reverse complement strand
TGTATAAAAAACACCAGACAAAAAGCTCAGAGGTTGCAATACAAAATTTGTAACTGTTGCCGTATGATCAAATTTTGTAGCCCATAAACCTGTTATAAATCCTAAACTTCCTATAAAAAAAGATCCAAACAAAGTAGAGTAAAATATGTAAAAAAAATTAGTAACCGGCATATCTACTAATAATAAAAATACAACTGAAGAGATAATGCCAATTAATATACTTCTCGTTAAAGCTGCAGTAATTATTGCCAAAGAAACCTCAAAAGCTGAAAGAGGTGCATATAGAATATCAACAATGTTGCCTTGCATTTTCGAAATCATCAATGAGCTCACAGAGTGAGAAAAACTTTGAAGTATCATTGATTGAATAATTAATCCTGGCGCTAGAAAAGCAATAAAAGTATAGCCAAGAACATCTGACCTATCTGTGCCAAGAGCTAAAGTCAAAACTGATAGAAAAAGTAAACTAGATACTAAAGGTGAAAGAAGAGTTTGAGCCCATACAACGAAAAATCTACTACATTCTCTATGCCAGAGTGCATAAAGTCCAACATAATTTATCTTTCCAAAATGACGAACGCCTAATTTATATTTTTTTTGTAATTCAACCATGAGTACATATACTTATATTTTTTTTTTTTTATTGTTAACAAAACAAAAAAACAACTTGTCAGAAAAACTTTAATATGTGTATGTAGTAATAACAAAATATTAACATACTATATATAGTACAAACATGAGTTGGACAGAAGAAAAAGTTAATAAACTGAGGGAACTTTGGGGAAAAGGTAAAACTGCAAGCCAAATTGCAGAAATTATTGGTGGAATAAGTAGAAATGCTGTTATTGGGAAAGCTCATAGACTTAATCTGTCATCAAAACTTAGATCAAAATCATTATTCGAAACAAAACAAGATAAAGATAAATCTTTAGATGAAAATATAGATAAAAGAAAAAAAATAACAAAATCAAAGTTTAGATCTTTATTAATTGAAAAAGATTTTGAACCTGAAAATCCTAAGCAACTTGAGGAGCTAGATGAAAAATCTTGTAAATGGCCGATAGGTCACCCAAATGAAAATTCATTTTATTTTTGTGGAAGGACTTCTCTTAAAGACTTTTCTTATTGCAAGCTTCATCTTTTATATGCATTCCAACCTAAAGGTAAAAAAGAGGATGTAATTGGTAAAAATGATGAAGTGCCAAAGTTTATAGAAAAAAAAATTAAATCTGCTTAATTTTAATTATCAAGAATTTTTTTTTTTGCTTTAATAAATTCTTCTTCGTTTATTGCTCCTGAATTGTAAAGATCATTTAATTTTAAAAGATCATTAGTTAATTTAGAGTTTCTATCTTCAATAATTTTATCACTTTCATCACTTAAGCTTTGTTTGTTAGAAAAATGTTTATTTTTATTTTTCCCTTCAATGCCTCTATTAATTGCTTGAACGGCAGTATAAATAACGAAAATAAAAATTAATATTACTAAAATATATACAAAATAAATAGTCATAAAATAATTAATTATTTTCTTTTACAGAAAATTTTCCTCCTTCTCTCCAATTGTAAGAATATTGATTTATTCCATCTTCAAAAAAAATTTTACTTGGACACCCTAAATCAAAATTTGTTAACCCATTCTCACTTTTTATATTATCATATTTTAGCAAATTTAATTGATCTCGAGTAATTATTGGTTTTGGAAAAATTTGAAATATTGATGCTGATACTTTGGCTATAAATAATGGTAATGGAATTAAAATTCTTTTTTTATTTATTGATTTAATAATTTTATTTATAATTTGTTTAAATGATAAAACTTCAGGCCCAATTACTTCGATATCCTTACCTTTAATTTTTTTTGTAATAACATGACATATTAATTCAGCAACATCTGTGACATGCACGGGCGAAAATTTTGTTTTCCCATTGTAGTACATCGGGAAAAAGGGGATATGCTGAATTAAACTCATAAATTTTGTGGTAAAATTATCATCAACACTATAAACTATCGAAGGTTTAATTATTGTTGCATTAGAAAAATTTTCTCTTATTTTTTTTTCACCTTGAATTTTGCTGATTGCATAATTAGAATCTTTTGCATTCTTTAGAGCTAAAGCTGAGATATGAATTAAATCTTTATTTAATTCATTACAAATTTTTGAAATTTGTTCAGGAAATAGAGAATGAATTTTATTGAAAGTATTTTTGCCTTTTTCAAATAGTATCCCAACAAGATTTAAACATATGTCAGATTTAGATATTAATTCATGTATAAGTTTATAGTTATTAATATTTGCCTCAACAATATCGATATACCCAATAGGAGCTTGCGTCTTAAGAACATACCCTTTTTGATGAGTATTTCTTGTTACAGCAATAACTTTGAAATTATTTCGAACCAAACGCCTTATACAATACTTTCCAATTTGACCACTAGCACCAAAGATTAAGACTTTTTTATTAATCATTTATCAAAAAATAGACAATTTTGTTTTGTCTTATATATATAAATAAAAATGAATAACATCAAAATTTTTGAAAAGGACCTTCCTGAAGATATTGATTTATCTCAAGAAAAAAATGTCGCTATTGATTGCGAGGCCTTAGGATTAGTGCTTGGAAGAGATCCGTTGACTTTAATTCAGATTGGATTGCAATCTAACAAATACTATTTAATCAAATTAGATAGGGATAATTACAATGCTCCAAACTTAAAAAGAGTTTTAACTAATCCAAATATAGAATTTATTATGCACTATGCTAGACAAGATTTATTATGGATAAAATATCATTTGAATGTTGAAATGAAAAACATTTTTTGTACCAAACTTTGTTCAAAAATTGCTAGAACCGCATCAAGCTTTCATGGTTATAAAGATTTAGTTAAAGAATTATGTGGTAAAGATATTTCAAAGAAAGAACAACAAAGTGATTGGGGAAATCCAAATCTTACAGAAAAACAAATTAATTATGCCGCTCAAGATACTCAATATCTATTTGAAATTAAAAATAAGTTAATAAAAATTCTTATTAGAGAAAAAAGAATGGATCTGTTTAATAAAGCTATGAAAATTATTCCAACATTAGTTGATATTGAAATTGCTGGTTACAAATTATCAGTTTTGGAACATTAAATATGAAAAAAAATAAAAGTATAAAAATTGCTAAAAGTGTAATTGACCTTGAGATTACAGCATTAAAAAAATTAAAAAAGTCTTTAAATAATTCTTTTGCTCAAGCCGTTAATGCAATAATTAAATGCCAATCAAAAATAATTTTGTGTGGAGTCGGTAAAAGTTTTCTTATCGCTTCAAAAATAAGTAGCACTCTTTCATCTGTGGGGAGTCCTTCATTTGCGCTTCCCGCCAATGAATGTGCACATGGTGATCTTGGCAGTATATCAAAGAAGGACCTTTTAATATTAATAAGCAATTCTGGAGACACTCAAGAACTAAAGCCAGTAATTCAGTTTGCAAATAGAAATAAAATAACGCTTATTGGTATAGTTTCAAAAAAAAACTCTCAACTTTATAAAGCTTCAGATATAAAATTATTTATTCCTGAAGTCAAAGAATCTGGACATGGAATTGTACCAACATCGAGCACAACTAATCAACTTGCTTTGGGAGATGCTCTAGCTATTGCCTCGATGGATTATAAAAATTTTGGAAAATTAGATTTCAAAAAATTTCATCCATCTGGCAGTCTTGGTGCAAAATTAAAGACTGTTGAAGATATAATGTTAACCGGAAATAAAATACCTTTTATAAATGAAAATTCAAACATGAGAAAAGCACTTAAATTAATTACCAACAAAAAACTTGGTGTTTTAATTGTAATCGATGGTAAAAAAAATACCACTGGTATTATTACGGATGGACAAATAAGAAGATCAACTCAAAAAAATAGAGATCTAAATTACAGTCTTGTTAAAAATATAATGACTAAAAATCCAATATCTATAGAAAAAAATATTTTAGCTGCTAAAGCACTTTCTTTGATGAATGAAAAAAAAATAACAAGTCTATGTGTATTTGATAAAAATAGAAAAAAAACAATTGGGATACTTCATATTCATAATATTTTAAGCTCAAATATTTCATAAATGACAAAATCAAAAATATATCAAATTTTAATTTTGGTTGTTATTTTTTTGATTGTAAGTTTCACGTATTATTATTTTTATAATAACAAAAACGTCAATCAAAGTAATAATGAAATAAAAAACAGTATTAAAAACGAATTTTTAAACAACACAAATGGAAGTAAAATCCAAGATATATTTTATATTTCCAAAGATAAAGACGGAAATAGCTACGAAATAAAATCAGAAAACGCAGAAATATTTCAAGAGGATGTGTACATGCTTAAATTAAGCAAAGTAAGTGCGATTATTAAAATTGAAGGATCAGGAATAGTAAAAATATATTCAGGAAGTGCTATTTATAATAAAAATAACTTAAATACCTATTTTTATAATAATGTAAGAATGGATTACAATGAACATAAAATTACTAGTGAAGATATTTATATGAATTTTGAAAATAAGAATATAAAAGTAACTGGGAATGTAAATTATATTAATGATAAAAGTAATTTAAATGCTGACATAGTAGAAATGGATTTATTAACAAAAATATCAAAAATATATATGAAAAATAAAACAGATAAAATTAAAGCTAACATAATCAATTAATGGCAATTATAAAAAAATTTAGAATAAAATCTTTTAAGAAAAAAAATCCTCTAGTATCTTTAAAAGATGTTTCTATATCTTTTGAAAAAAGAACAATTTTAGACAAAATTTCTTTGCAAATTAATCCTGGCGAAATACTAGGATTGCTAGGTCCAAATGGTGCAGGAAAATCGACAATTTTTAATATAATAATGGGTATTTTAAAACCCAACAAAGGATCAGTGCAATTTGGTGATAAGGAGGCTACCAATTATCCTATATATCAAAGAACTCTAGAATTTAAAATTGGATATGTACCTCAGTATGGTGGCTATTTTTCAGATTTAACAACTTATGAAAATCTTAAGGCGGTCGCACAAATATTAGTAAAAGACCCAAGACAAATAAATTCTAAAATTGAATATTTGATTTCAAAATTTGAACTAGAATATGTAACAAATATTAAGGCTTCTTTTTTGTCTGGAGGTCAAAAAAAGAAACTTGTAATTGCTTTAGCCTTATTAGGCGATCCTAAGATTTTATTACTTGATGAATGTTTTGCTGCTTTAGATGTTTTGACTATACAAATGTTGCAAAAAATTATTGTGAATTTACAAACAGATAATAATATAGGTATAATAATATGTGATCACCAAGCACGAGATTTACTATCATGTGTTGATATAGCGCTCATTTTATCAAATTGCAAAATAATAGCTAAAGGGACTCCTAAAGAACTTATTAACAACCAAATAGCACGTGATGCATATTTCGGTGAAACTTTTAAGATTAATTAAATATAATGAGTTTAAAATATCTAGAAATAAAAGAAAGAATAAAGAATTTTGATAAAAAAATAACTGTAGATGGCGATAAAAGTATATCAATTAGGTGGGCATTAATTGCCTCACAGGCTATTGGAAAATCTTCAGCGAAAAACTTATTGCGCTCTGAAGATGTTTTAAATGCCTTGGAATGTTTAAAATCACTTGGTGTAAAAATAAAATTAAAAAAAAATCTATGTGAAATCTTCGGCAGAGGAATTAATGGTTTTAATTTTAAAAAAAATATTATTATTGATGCTGGAAACTCTGGTACGCTAGGTCGACTAATTATTCCCTTGCTTATAAAGTCTCCCTATAAAATTAAGATAAAGGGAGATAAAAGTTTGTCGAAAAGAGATTTTTCAAGGGTTATTGAGCCTTTAAAAAAAATTGGTGCAAACTTTTATCCACAAAATACAAAAAAATTACCATTTTTTATAAAAGGTAGCGATTATTTAAGACCAATAAATTATTATGAAAAAAAAGGTTCAGCTCAGTGTAAAAGCGCAATAATGTTGGCATCTTTACTAACCCCCGGCGAAACTAAAATAGTAGCAAAAAAATCAAGAGATCACACTGAGATTATGTTTAAAAATATCAATGTACCAATGAAAATAATTAAAAAAAATAATTTAGATTTTATATCAATACAAAAACCAAATATTATTAAAAAAATAGATATAAATATACCAGGTGATATAAGCTCCTCTGCATTTTTCTTAGTTTTAACATTATTACAAAAAAATTCAAAATTAATAATTAAAAATGTAAATATAAATCCTTCTAGACAGGGAGTTATAAAAATATTAAATAAAATGGGAGCAGATATAAAACTTTTAAATATTAAAATAAATAATAATGAAAAATGTGCTGATATATTTGTTAAAAGCAAAAAAAATTTAAAAAAAATCAATTGTTCACCAAAACTCAATAGCAGTGCTATTGATGAATTTTTAATTATTTTTTTGGTTGCTGCAAAAGCTAAAGGAGTATCAAAATTTAAAAATTTGTCTGAGCTAAATCAAAAGGAAAGTCCAAGATTAAAATTAGCTGCAAAAATTTTAAAAATGATTGGTGTGAAAGTAAAATCAGATAATGAATCAATCAAAATATATGGAAATCCTAATTTAAAAATTAATAAAAATATTAGGATTAAAAATTATATGAAGGATCATAGAGTTTTTATGATGTCCGTAATCGCTGCCCTAAGTTTGGGAGGCAAATGGAAAATTTACGATAAAGATTCTGTAAATACCTCATTTCCATCTTTTTTGAAAATTGTTAGAAACCTTGGTGCAAAATTAAATTGAAAAAAATATATAAAAAATTTAAAATTGCAATTGACTCCCCTGCTGCAGCTGGTGCAGGAACAGTTGCTAGAAAAATTTCAAAACACTACAACCTATTATATTTAGATACAGGAAAAATTTATAGGCTGCTAGCTTTTCTTAAAAAAAAAAAAAAAAATAAATTTACAAATTCATTTATTAAAAAAAAAATGAACAAACTTAAATTTAGCGAACTTCAAGATAAAAAGCTAATTAGTGACAAAATTGGTTCATTGGCCTCAATTATAGCTAAAGATATAAAAATAAGAAAATTAGTTCATAAATTTCAAATAAATTGTGCATATAAATACCCAAAAAAATTTAATGGTTCATGTTTAGATGGTAGAGACATAACTTATAAAATAGTACCAGATGCTGATTTCAAATTTTTTATTACAGCTAGTATTAAAATTAGAGCACAAAGACGATTTAAAGAACTCAAAAAAATGGGCAAGAAATTAAGTCTAAATGATGTAATGAAAAGTATAAAAAAGCGCGATAATACTGACTATAATAGAATAATATCCCCTTTAAAAAAAACTAAGGATTCCATCTTGATTAATACATCAAATTTATCTAAAAAAGCATGCTTTTTAAAAATTAAAAATATTATAGACAAAAAAATAAATGGAAATATATAACTCTTTAGATACTGCTGCTTCAAAAGAATTTCACAAACTATTAGACAATCAGCTATCAAAAACGAAGGATGTTACTGAAGGAAAAATTATTGAAGGTAAAGTAACTAAGATTACAGAAAAATTTGTATTTCTTTTTATTGAAGGGTTAAAATCAGAACCAGTACTTGACGTAAATGAATTAAAGACGCTTGGTCAAATGGATAAAATTAGCATTGGATCAAAAATACCTGTATTGTTAGAAAGAATTGAAGACAAAAATGGTGAGTGTATAGTATCGGCATCAAAAGCTCTAAAAATTAAAGGTTGGGATAAATTAGTTGAGGCTTATGAAAAAAATGAGCCAATTATGGGTAAAATAATTTCAAAATGTAAAGGAGGAGTAATTTGTGAACATATTGATACAAAATCTCTTCTTTTCATGCCAGGATCTCAAATAAGTGAACGTCCATTAAAAGATATATCGCACTTGCTTAATGAACCAATGAAGCTAGCTATTATAAAACTAGATAAGACTAGAGGAAATGCTTGTGTATCTCGAAGACAAATTATTTCATCAAATAAAAAAGAAGATAAAGCAAAAATTATTGAAAAATATAAAGTTGGTGATGTAATTAAAAACGCAACAGTTAAAGCTTTTAGTAACTTTGGTATATTTTTTGAAGTAAACTCTGAGTTAGACGTATTGTGTCATTTGCAAGAGCTAAGCTATTCAAGAGTTAATCATCCTGAAGAACTATTTAATATTGGAGACAAACATGATCTGCTTGTAATTTCTAAAGACGACTCAAAACAACAAATTGGTTGTTCCATAAAACAACTATCACCAGATCCTTTTGAAAATATTTCTAAATATGAGTTAAATAAACCTTATAAAGTAAAAGTTGATAAATTAATGGAATTTGGAGCATTCTGTTCATTAGAACCAGGTCTTACAACATTGTTACATTCAAGTGAATTAAGTTGGACAAAAAAAAATCCATCTGCAAAAAAAATGTTTAAAGTAGGTGATGTTATATCGTGTGTAATAACAGAGATTGATAAAGAAAAAAGAAGAGTCGCAATTTCACATAAACTAACATTGGATAATCCATATAATTTGTTGGAAAAGAAACACCCTGTGTCTAGCCTGATAAGTGGGGTTGTAAGTAGTGTTAATGATTACGCGATATACCTTAAATTAGATGAGTTTGATATAGATGGTTTCTTGCACTGTAATGATTTAACTTTTGAAAAAAATTCAGAGGAGGAGTTAAAAAAATACAAAAAAGGTGATAAGCTTACTGTAAAGGTATTAGAAATTAAAAAGGACCAACAAAAAGTAAGGGTTGGTCTAAAGCAAACACAAGAGGATCCTTTAGATTGGTTTAAGGACAAAAAAGTTAATGATACAGTTACTATCAAAGTAATTCAATCTGACAATAAAGGACTTCTTGTTCAGCCAGAGGGAAGCAAAGCTCAACTTGAAATTAAAAAATCACAAATTGCAGTTAATTCTGCAGACGCAAGACCATCAAGGTTTGTTGGGGGTGAAAGAATCGATGCTGCAATTTCAGAAATAGACCTTGAAAAAAGAAAAGTATCTCTAAGTATTAAATTATTAGAGGAATTACAAAATAAAGAGGCAGTTTCTAAATTTAGTTCTCCATTATCTGGTAAAAATCTTCCATTCTCATCACTTTCTGATAAACTAGACAAGAAGAAAGAAAAAAAGAAGAAAGAATAATTTAATTTGGCATTAGTAAAATCGAAGTTTCTTAAAAAAATCTTTGAAAACTATCCTAATTTTTATAAAAAAGATTTAGAAAAATTCTTTGATATAATTCTCAATGAAATAAAATCTTCTCTAAAGAGAGGTGATAGAGTTGAATTAAGAGGCTTTGGGGCTTGGTCAACTCGTATACAAAAGGCTTCAATAAGAAGAAACCCTAAAACAGGGGCAAAGGTAAATACCCCAGAAAAAAAAACAATACACTTTAAATTGGCAAAAGAACTATTTAATAAAATAAATAACATAAATGAATAAAAAAAAAATTTTTATTGCTTGTGATACAACTAGTATAAAAAAAGTTAAAAAAATTATTAAAGAAACTAATACAAATCAGCTTAAAATTGGCTATAAATTTGGTCTTGAATTTGTTAACTCTAAAAGAGGAAGAGCTTTTTTAGAAAAAATTAAAAATAGGTCAATTTTCATTGATTTAAAACTAAATGATATTCCAAATACAATTCAATCAGCTATAAAAGCTTTAAAAGATTTAAAGCCAAAATATTTAACTGTTCATATTAGCTCTGGCATTGACGCTCTGAGGGCGGCTAAAAAAGTTTCGGGGAAAATAAAAATTGCTGGTGTTTCAATTTTAACTTCACTAAATAATAAAGATTTAAAAGATATAGGTTATAATAAATCTGTTAAAAATTTAGTTATTCATCAAGCTAAATTAGCTAGAAAAGCTAATTTAGACTCTATTGTATGCAGTCCGCATGAAATTAAATACGTTAGAAAATATTTTAAAAAAGAAATAATTACTCCAGGAATCAGATTAAACTCTTCATTAAATGATCAAAAAAGAGTTACTTCTCCAAAAGATGCATTGCTTAAAAAGAAATGTGACTGGATTGTTATCGGCAGATCTATAACGAATGGTAATATAAAAAAAAATATAAGTAACTTAATCAAACATTTAAACTCCTAATGCAGGCGAAAATTTGTGGAGTAAAAGATAGAATAACCTTAGAATACATAATTAATCATAAACATTCACCTAAATTTGTTGGTTTTATTTGCAATTATCCAAAGTCAAAAAGATATTTAGATTTTTTTGAGCTTCAAAATTTAATAGATATAGAAAAAAAAAATATTAAATTTGTTGCTGTTTTAGTAAAACCTGATGAAAATTTTCTTAAAAAAATAGAAAATCTAAATTTTGAATATTATCAACTTTACGATGTTGATCCGGAAGAAACTGAAATAATCAAGAATAAATATAAAAAAAAAATTATTTCTGCACTTACTATCAAAAATATTGACGATGTAAAAAAATATAAAAATTATGAAAAAATATCAGATATAATATTATTTGATAGTAAAGGTTACGAAAAATCAATGAGCTTTGATCATTCGTTAATCAAAGAAGTTCCTAAAAATCTAAAAACAATGTTGGCGGGAAACATTAAATATAATGATGATCTTGAAAAATATCTTAAAATAGCAGATATTATTGACTTATCTGGAAGTTTAGAAACAAATAACGTGAAAGACTTAAACAAAATTAATATTTTTTTAAATAATTTAAAAAAGGTAAATGATAAAAATTAAAAAAAAAGTACCTCTTATAGACCAGCATGATAAATTTGGTTTTTGGGGTGGAAAATTTGGAGGAAATTTCATTCCTGAGACATTGAAAAAACCAGTAGAAGAACTTACCAAAAATTTTGAAAAGCTAAGAAAAAACCAAAATTTTATTAATAAGAGAGATTTTTACTTTAAAAATTATGTAGGTTCCCCAACCAGATTTATCAAATTAGAAAATTTATCAAGTTATTTAAAAGGCCCAGAGATCTGGGCAAAAGTTGTTTCTGACGCAAACGGTGGTGCACACAAAATTTATAATGCAGTAGTCCACGCCCTAATATGTAAAAGTATAGGAAAAAAATACATAGTTGGTGACACAGGAGCTGGTTATGCAGGTAAAATGTTGAGCATGGCTGCAAAAAAATTTGGACTTAAATGTAAAATTTTTATGGGTGCAAAAGACATTAAACGTCAAAAACCGAATTGTGATGCTATGAGAAAAAATGGTGCAGAAATTGTTCCGGTTTATACAGGTAGCCAAACATTAGTTGATGCTGTAAGTGAATGTATGAGGTACTGGGTATCAAATTGTGATACTACACATATGTGTGTTGGATCTACAGTCGGTCCAAATATTTTTATAAAAATTTGTGGATGGAGTACTGCTCAAATTTCAAGAGAATTAAAAAGTCAATTGATTGAAGAATTTGGATCAATACCTAAAAAATTAAAACTATACAATTGTGTTGGGGGTGGATCTTCTAGCTATGGTTTCTGGAGTGAGTTTATAGATTATAATAAAAAACAAGTTGAACTTATTGGAGTTGAAGCGGGCGGACCAAGTAAAAGTAAAAAACATGCTGCTCCTTTAACTTATGGATCTAAACTTGGAGTGCTTCATGGAGCAATGCAATATGTCAATCAAGACAAAATAGGTCAAATAGAGGAAACTGAATCAATATCTGCTGGACTTGATTATCCAGGAGTGTCACCTTTGCATTGTTTTCTTAAAGACACAAAAAGAGCAAGGTATACCGCGGCAAGTGATGAAGAAGCACTCGAGGCTTATAAACTTGTTACTAAATTTGAAAACCTTAGACCTTCACTAGAACCTAGTCATGCTTTTGCAGTAGCGATTAAAGAGGCAAAAAAATTTAGCAAAGATACTATAATTGTAGTTGATAGTTGTGGCCACGCACAAAAAGATAAAAATATATTGAAAGCAAGATTGGGAAAAAAATATGACAAATTCAATTAGTACAGTTTTCAAAAATACAAAAAAAAATTCTAGAGCAGCTCTTTTGAGCTACACTGTTGCAGGAGATAATTCTAAAAAAAATTCTCTTGACATATTAAAATCTATATCAAGATACGCAGATATATGTGAACTTGGATTTCCACATAATACTCCTATAGCTGATGGAGGTCAAATTCAAACAAGTGCCTACAGAGCTATTAAAAATGGAATAAAAATAAATGATGTATTCAAAATTGTTAAAGATTTTAAAAAAAATAGATTTAGTAGACCATTAATTTTAATGGGTTATTACAATAT
>Ga0181566_10003814_pt1 | contig 12336 bp, 9 predicted proteins | sample 101ome_15_FD_133762 | JGI IMG/M metagenome (GOLD analysis project Ga0181566, IMG submission 133762) | Coastal salt marsh microbial communities from the Groves Creek Marsh, Skidaway Island, Georgia - 101402AT metaG (megahit assembly) | ecosystem: Environmental > Aquatic > Marine > Intertidal zone... | reverse complement strand
ATAGCATTTGATAATGGCGTTGCACCGATTACAGCATGGTAAATATTGGCACCTGAGAAAATTTCAGGAGACAAGCCAAGACCTGCGCTACCATTTCCTTGTGGGTCTAAGTCAATTATCAGCGTTCGCTTTTCAGCTACAGCAAGACATGCACCCAGGTTAATAGTAGAAGTCGTCTTACCTACTCCACCCTTTTGATTAACAACAGCAATTACTTTTGCCATCAGCACCTTCCAATGAGTTCTAGTTAACTGGGTTAATTAAATACAAATTCGGAAAGTTTGACAAGCGAATTGTCTTCAACATCGTTTTTTAATTTTCGAAAAAGAACAATGGTTCTTTCATTTTCTCCAAGTTTAAATTTATTAATACTAACTAATTTATATCCGGGATTCTTTTGAAAGCCAGGCTCCAGGCTTTCAAGGTTTTTTGCCTTGTAAAACATAACGTATGAACCCTCGGCACAATTGATTAATTTTAGCATTTTCTTAATTTCACCAACTGCTTTCAGCGTAATAAAGCATGGTAAGTCTAAATTTACTGATTCAATTCTATTGTGATGAAACAAAATATTTTTCTGACCATACAAGTTGGAAATAGAACGAACTGCTTCTACTTTTTTTCTTCTTGAATCTATCCCAAGAATTTTCACATCCAATGGGAGTATATTTCGCATAGGCAAGATAGGGAAACCACCACCAAAACCAAGATCTATAAAATAGCCTAACTTTTGTATCTTTTCAGATAAGGAATGATCCAGGTCGAATGGTTTTATAGAATCTACTATCTGTTTTTCGTAAAACTCATTAGGGTCAAGGATGCGAGTAAGATTTAAGCCGGCTAGTGGGCCTTTGACTTGATCTAAGTAAAATTTTGAAAATTCTATATTTGAACTCATTTAAACAATCCCATTTGCTACGTACGATAATGTAGCTGGCCTTATTCCATGTATGGACTTCAGATGCTGAAACGTTTTTGGTTTGTTTTTCATTATCCTCTGACGGCACTCATTTGATATTGACACATTTTCAACCAATATCTTCCAATCAATTTTTCTATTAGAAATTTTATCAATTGTCTTTGAGCTTGAATTACTTTTAGTAAGATACCCTTCGTACTTTACCTCAATAGCATAACTTTTCACCACCCGGCTGGAAAATTTCAACCCTGAAGATTTTAAGAAGCTACTCAACCATTTGAATGGATCTATCTTGCTATCTTTTAGTTTTTCTGAAATGTTCAACTTCCCATCACTAAAGGACTCATACTTTTTACCTGATAGAAGTGCTCGCAACAGCTTCTTTTCAAGATTGTAAGCTCTAATGAATTTATCTATATCATTGTTTAACCCAATTGATAGGCGCAATGGTCCTAATCTATCTATAGAATTGTCTTCACGTAAGTATAATCTGTTTTCCGACCTGGCTGTAAATAAACGATACGGCTCATCTCTTCTTACACCAATTACATCGTCTATCAATACGCCCAAATAGGATGTTCCACGTGGAAACACTAACTCTTCGCGACCTAATACCTTCAAAGCAGAGTTTAATCCAGAAACTAAGCCCTGACCTGCAGCCTCTTCATAGCCACTTGTACCATTCACCTGTCCTGCAAAGAACAAACCTTCGTAGAGTTCATGCTCTAAAGTTTGACTAAGTAAAGAGGTGTCCACTACCTCGTATTCAACAGCGTATCCGTATTTTTCAATTACTGCAGATTCGAAACCTTTTATAGAGCGAACAAAGTCCAATTGGACTTCCTCTGGTAAACTTGTTGATATTCCGTTTGGATAGACAGTATTGCAATTCAAGCCCTCTGGCTCAACGAACACATGGTGCTCATAACGATCAGGATATCTAAACGCCTTATCCTCAATTGAAGGGCAATATCTTGGACCCACGCCCTCTATTTGACCATTGAACATTGGTGATCTTTCCTTGTTTGCCAAGATCTCATCTATCGTAGTTTTAGTGGTGGAAGTTTTAAAGCAGCTAACTTGGGGCAAAAATCTTGATGTTCCATGTAGAACATGAAAATTTTCCACAGTGTCATCAGAAAGTTGCTCTTCCATAACCTCATAATTAATTGACTTCTTTTCAATTCGTGCTGGCGTACCTGTTTTAAATTTCTTTGTCAGCTTTTTCACCCCTGAAAAAACATCCTCTATTCCACCAGAGGCATCCACTCCATCTCTACCACCAGAGGTAACTCTCTCCCCACGATGGATCCTACCTGAAGCAAAAGTACCAACTGTCGCAATAATTGATTTACATTCAATAATCACGCCTTCACATACAACCTTATACCTAAAGTCATTGGATTCCGTAATTTCAACCTTGACCACTAAATCTCGAACAATGTCTATATTTGGCCTCGTGGTCAGCACGGATTCTGCATTTTTCGGATAGAGATCTTTGTCCACTTGAAATCTGGTTGACTGAACTGCATAACCTTTCGACTCATTCAATCGACGACACTGGATAGCACTTTTGTCCGCAACTAGGCCCATTAATCCACCCATCGCGTCAATCTCTCTAACAAGTTGCCCCTTACCAACGCCTCCAATTGCAGGATTACAGGGAGTGCTTGCTATGGGTACATTTTTTGAGGTTATCAGACAGACACTCAACTCACTAAACTGAGATGATGCCCAGACTGCCTCCACGCCTGCGTGGCCTCCGCCTATTACGACAATATCATACCTAATTTTATTCATACATTATACCAATCTTTCAAAAGAGCTATTTACCGATACAGAAACCTGAGAACACTCTATCTAATACATCGTCGCTATTAACAATTCCGATCAATTCTTCTAATGAAACTTCTAGATTTTCAAGTAAGTTAGTAATTATTCCTAAGTCGAAATCTAATTCAAGCTGATCATCTACAACTGTTGTTTTGTTATGAATATTGATAATTTGACTCTTGTGCCTTGAAAGCAATATTGGCTCGTCTCTAAACAAAGTCTCAAATTTAATATTTATAAGTAATTTCAACAACTTAGATAAACTTATTAAACATAATTTATTTAAATTCGACTCGCTATTATTATTTCCCATATCGGGTCTTTCTATTAAACCAGGTACTGGTCCGATAGGACCAGTACTCCCAACAAGTATTTTTGGTCCGATAGGACCACTCTTTATTTTTTTGGCCCTTGGTCCCATAGGACCAATTTCTATCTCTTCAACTTTTGGTCCCATAGGACCATTTTTGAATATTTTAGTTTCTGGTTCTATAGGACCAGAATCTTCAAAAAGACCATGGCTATTGGTAACGTTTGATTTGCTAGCATTTTGCTTTTCACATTTAATGAGTGAGAGAATTTCGTATTTTGAATTACTTTTATTTAGATTTAAAAACAAATAATCACAATCATCTAAAGTTTCTAAGCTCATAGAGCTTATTAAAGTATCCAGGTGAGTGATAACAACTAAATCTGGTTTAATCTCTTTAAGCTTGGAAAAATATTTTTTATATTTGTTAACATCTATGATGAGAATTTTATAAAAAGCACCCCTCGCGAGACTTAGTGACCTTTTTATTCCCTCAATTTCTACTGAATTATCAGCATCTCTTATACCAGCTGTATCGATCAACTGACATATCAAGTCGCCTGCATTAAAGGTTTCAGAAATATAGTCTCTCGTTGTTCCCTCTTCATTAGAAACAATAGATCTATCAATCCCAAGTAATTGATTATAAAACGTGCTTTTTCCAGAGTTTACAGGACCAAATAATACTACTTTTGGTGATATTAACTCTTCCGAGTTATTTCTCGCCCGTGTAGTTAAATTATGAACAAAATCTGAAAAATTACCAAAAGACTCCTTGAAAAGATCAGCTCCCTCTTTCTCGCCAATATCATCGGAAAAATCCATCAATAGCTCGAGCTTAACCCTTAGATCCAAAAATTTGTTATACAATTCTTTATACTGGTCTGACAGGTCTCCATTTAATAACGAAAGACCATGGGAGAATGCATATGAGTGCTGTGCATTTAATAATAAATCTAAACCTTCAACTTGAGATAATGTGAGTTTTTTATTTTTTAGCGCCCTTAGCGTAAACTCTCCAGGCTTTGAATGTGATATAAAATTAAAATTATCTACAAATAAATTGATTATTCTTTCAACATTTAACCTATTTCCATGACAATAAAGCTCAAGAAGATTTTCCCCTGTGTAACTATTAGGGTTTTCAAAATATGAAAACATAATATCGTCAATCACCTCATTATTAAAAACAAGATTAGATCTATATATTTGCCTGGGTTTTATTTTTTTTGAATCAATTTCAAATAGGTCAGAGAAATTATTAATCGTAAAGCTTCCTGACAGCCTAATAATTGATATGGCTGTGTTAGTGTCATTACCGCTACTACATGCAATAATTGTATTACTTGGTTCTATAGGACCAATCATTTTAGGCTGCTTTGTTTACAAAAACCTGTTGAACCATTTGAAAAACAGTTGAAACACAAATGTACAAAACCAACCCTGCAGGCATATCTTTCATAATGAAACCAAATATTAATGGCATAAACATCATCACTTTTTGTTGGGTTGGGTCTGTGGATGTATTTGGTGTCAATTTTTGCTGAAAGAACATGGCAACAGTCAAAATAACAGGTAATACAAAATAAGGATCCTTTTCACTTAAATCACCAATCCAAAAATAAAAAGGCTGGCCGACTAGCTCAACTGCCGCATAAAGAACCTTGTAAAAGGCGAAAAACACAGGCATTTGCAGCAACATTGGTAAGCAGCCACCAAGAGGGTTCGCGCCGCTTCTCTTAAACAACTCCATTGTTTCTTTTTGGAGTCTTTGTGGATCGTCTTTAAATTTTTCTTTCAGTTTATTAATTTCTGGCTGCAATAAAGACATTTTCTTCATACTTTTAAAAGATTTGTACTGAAGTGGAAAAGTTATAAGTCTTATCAAGATTGTTAGAATAATAATCGAAACACCATAATTAGGAAAAACATTATAAAAAAATTGAAGACCTCTTAAAATGGGAACAGCGAGTAACCCTAGAATTCCAAAATCAACAGATTTATCTAAGTTGTTTCCGATTTTAATGAGTTCATCGTAATTCTTTTTTGCGAAAACAAGATCAAAATTGATATTTTCCAAGCTTGAGGTACTAATGTTTAAAACGGAATCACCATCAACTGAGTTATTTGAAATTTTGTAAGCTATATTTGCTTTTTTTAAAAAAGAAAAAGCCACCAAATGATAATTAAAATCAACCCCAAACCACTGAGTTTTTGCATCAAAAAACTCGTTATCAGAGAGATCATAATCATCTGTGCTTTCTGATAAAACTTTTAATAATCGTACTTGTCCATTCTCAAGCCTTTCCTCTTTAGAGCCAAAAGTAACATTTATTTTAGCCGGAAAGGTCGTGCTAAAATTTACAAGTCCATTTTCACGAACCATAACATTTATAATTTTCGAATCACTAAAAACTAATGATACAAAATTAGGCTTTAAACCAACTACCTTTGCGGGATTTTTATTAACAACATTTCCAGAGGAATCTACGACTTGAATCTTTAACAACTGGCCGTCATTACTCCCTAAAATTTCATTTGAATTAAAGTTTAAACCACTATTTGTAAGAACAATGTCATTTAATTTTGAATCAAAAACAATCGTAGATTCACCGGAGGTTAAATGTAAAATCTCAACATCAACGTTTTTATTATTCTCAGTTTTATTTTGAGTACTGTTAGCAATATCATTACCTTGTTGAGCAACACGATCGATAGTAGCTTCATTAGACACAGATGGCTTGTTCTTTAAATCAATCGTCTGATCACCTGGGCCGTAAAATTTTTGCCAACCAAACAACACAATCCCTGATAAAACAACAGCAAGAAAGGCACGTTTTTGATCTGATTCCATTTAAAATTCCTTATATTTTTTGAAGAAAATATTTAAGTTACTAGATAGATTATCTATTTCAATATTTTTTGAGGGAATAAATAAAAAATCAAAAGGTCTTGTAAAAGTAGTTTTTCTAAACTCTTCCCTTACTAACCTTTTGATTTTATTTCTCTTAATAGCGTTTCCCACCTTTGAAGACACAGCTAGACCCAGTCTGGTACTACTACCTTCAGGTGTTATTTTACAGATAACTTTAAAACCTTTACCTGTAACAGAAAAAGAATTCTTCCTTAAGGAAGTAAAATCTTTTTTCTTTAATAACCTACTGCTTTTTGGAAACTTTGCAGTAATTTTCATTATTTACAATTACTTAGATCCAGTCTTAACCGTTAACTGATGTCTACCCTTAGCTCTTCTGTTTTTAATAACAGTTTGTCCGCTAGCAGAAGACATTCTTTTTAAGAATCCATGAACTCTCATTCTCTTTTTTCTTTTTGGTTGCCATGTTCTTTTGCTCATTCAACTTCCTCACTTTACAAATACTAAACCGCCTAATTACAACCTATATGACTATGAGTCAATTAATTGATGCCTTGAATTCAATAAAACTTAAACTTGCAACTTAAATTTGCATAATTTAGAATCCGACGTCCCTAAAAATCACACTTGTGCGAGGCGTTAATGAGCATTGACCTTAATAAATTTTTTTCACCCTCAAATAATTCTCCATCACCAGAGAAGATCAGTAACATACAAAACCAAACCCCTTCAATAGAAGTTCCTAAGCAAACTATTGAATTTTCAAATCAAGCCAAATATAAAGAACTGTTGGAAGTATTTGAAATCATCATGAATCAACTCAAAACGAAGATTAGTCCAATTAAATTCAATCTTTACTTCAATGACTCTTTTGAAATTATAAACATTGAAGATAATCGAATCTTATTTAAAACCAAAACCTCTTTTATTAAGAATCAAATTGAACAAGAATACAAAACACTCATTTTGGAATCAATTTTAGATATTTTTGGAAAAAACCTAGAAGTTATTATTACTTCCGAGGATGCAGAAATAAGTAAAATACCCCACCCCCCGATTCCTAGCTCAAATGAAAACCAACAAATAAAATCAGTAAAGGATGCGACATTTAAACTCGACCTTACTCCATCACCAGAAGACCTTAAAAATAAAGCTGAGTCTAAGTACATAAATCATGTTAACGAAAATTATAACGGTATCATCATCGATAAAAATAAAACTTTTAATAATTTTATTGTCGGCGCGAGTAACAATATGGCGTTCGTCACTATGCAAGCTGTAAGCATAGAACCTAGTCGACCTAATCATCCAGGTAGATATCCATCTATATATATCCATAGTAATAGTGGTTTGGGAAAAACTCACCTACTTCACTCTGTAGCAAATGGCATCTATGAAAATTTTGGTGATATGAATATTTGCCTAATTACAGCCAGAGAGTTCATGAAAGAAATGATCGATTCAATACAAAATAAAACACTGGGCACTTTTCAAGAAAAATATAGCGAAAAAGTAGACGTTTTAATGATAGACGACATCCATGAGCTAGAAAATAAGCACGGAACACAAAATGAGTTTTTCCACATTTTTAATGAGCTTCATAACAAAGGCAAGCAGTTAATCTTTACGAGTGATAAATCTCCTAAGGAAATCGATGGTATTGCAGAACGAATAAGAACACGATTGCAATGGGGACTTGTAATTGACATTCAGCGCCCTGATTTTGAAACCAGGATGGCAATACTAAAAAGAAAAGCATATGAATTAGACCTATTTCTTTCAGATGATATCATCTCACTTATTGCTCAAAATATAAAAACTAGCATTAGAGAACTTGAAGGGTCCTTAATAAAACTCTCTGCCTACTCAGAAGTTATGAAAGTAGATATAGACATGGAACTTGTCAGGGAACTATTAATGCTTCACGATAAAAAGAATGAGAAAAAAATTACGATCGACCATGTAATTAAAGCGACCTCACAGTTCTACAAAATACAGGGCGTAGATATTAAAAGTAAAACCAGAACGAAATCAATCACAAAAGCCAGGCATATAGCTATGTACCTTTCCCAAAAACTGACGAACTCTACTTTACAGGAAATAGGAGAGGGCTTTGGTGGAAAGGATCACACATCTGTACTGCACGGTATAAAAAAGATTAATGATCAAATCAAAATCAACCCAGCATTAAGCAGAGAAATTGTCACAATAGAAAATTCATTTTAGTTTTCCACTAATTAACAGGCCGTGGAAAACTTTTTGTGTTGAAAACAGCTTATTCACAATAAAAGTTTTCCACATTCTGAATAAAATGTGAAAAAACCAAGATATTTAACCATATTTAAGTCGTTGCATTAAAGTTTTCCACAATTTTATCAACAGGGAATCAACCATCTAGATTAACATAAATAAAAACCAATGGTTCTTCGAACCTAAGAAACTCACAAATTAATAATTATTCACTTTCAAAGAAACTAGCAACTACAACAAACTGAATAAAATTAAGTACTTATAAGGTTCTCCACTTTTCCACAAGGTATAATATATATACTTATATATAAAGGATTTTAACTATTGGTTTATCAACAACATTAAGGTCTTAGTATTAATCAATCAAATCATTGAATTTTCTGTTTAAAAATTATAAAAATAACAAAATATTTTTTAGAGGTAGTTATGTTCTTCTCGGTAAATTCATCAACATTTAAAAATGCATTACTAAAAGTTAACTCAGTTATTGAAAAAAAATCTGTAAATCAACTTATTGGTTATACGCTTATTGAGCTTGAATCTAATAAAATTACCTTATCATCAACAGATAATGAAGTTTACGTTAAAGTGTGCTGTGAAGCTAAATCTGATACAAATGCAAGTTTTTGTATCAACTCAAAAAACTTATTCGACATCATAAAAGATATCTCAGATACAACTTTAAAGTTTAAAATGGAAAATGATTCTAATACATTAAATTTAGAATCTAATAATTTATTCTACTCTCTTCTTATTTATAACTCTCAAGAATATCCAAGAATCAATTTTCCTTCTAATTTAGATTTTATACAAACTAGTAAGAGTGATATTGGTAAGATGATTCAAATAACGAATCACGCAATATCAAATGACGAGACGAGAATATATTTAAATGGATTATATTTTCAAGAAGTAGATAAGAAACTTCGAGCTGTGGCTACTGATGGCCATCGATTATCCTTAATTGAGACTCCAACAATAGGTAGTGAAATCACCTCTAATCATTTAATAAATGGTATTATCGTTCCTAAGAAAGGAGTCACTGAACTGAAAAGGATGACTGATAACGATGGTGAATTAATTCAAATAGCTGTAGATGAATCATTTCTTTTTGCTAAAATAAATGAAGACTACATTTTGAGTATCAGACTTATTGCAAGAGACTACCCTAAATATCAAGCTGTGATCCCTACTAAACCAGGAAATAAGCTAATTGCAAATCGCTCAAAGCTCTATGAGGCTATTAAGAGGATTAGAATCATGACAAATGAAAAGTCTAATCAAGTAAGGCTTCATATTGATGATAATAAGATTGAACTATCTGCAAACCACCCATCTCTTGGTAAAGCGAAAGAAATTATTCCAGTTGAATACGAAGGAAAGTCTTTAGAAATTGGCTTTAATGCAAAATACCTCATAGATGTCTTATCAATTTTAGAGGAAGGTAATGTTGAATTTGAACTTAACTCTGAAATATCACCTGTTGTCATTAAATCACCAAGTGTTGATAATTACCTTGGAATAATTATGCCATTAAAGCTTTAGTTATATATAAGTGGAAGTAATTGAAAAAATACGATTTTTAAATCTCAGAAATTTGTCTGATCAAATAATTTCTTTGAAGCCGAGTATTAATTGTATTTTTGGTGAAAACGGGAATGGAAAAACGAATGTCCTTGAGGGAATATATTTAACTATTAATAAAAAATCATTTCGTAAAAAAGCTGCTTTTCAACAAATTTTAAGTGTTGATTGTGGAAAAGCCGAGATAATTACAAATTTAACAACAGTAAAAAATGATGAATTAGAATATTATTCCACAATATGGAATAGTCGTAGTTTCTCTTGTTTTAAAAACAATAGTGAGAAAATTAAAAAACCAAAGCTAAACTGTGTTTTCGTTAGTCCTTTTGATTCTTTTAGTTTCCACAATGAGTCGAGCGCTAGAAGGAATCTTCTCGATACATTTATTTCAAGGATTAATCCACAGTATAAAACAGTGCTTTTAGAATACAATAAGTTATTAAAACAAAAAAACCACTTATTAAAATACAATACTGATCATTATCAACTTGATGCAATTGATAAAGTTATTTCTGAAAAAATAGTATTTATTAGTGCCAAGAGAGATGGTTTTGTAAAAGACATTAATCCTTACTTAGAATTTATTTATAAAGAGATATTCTCAGAAGAAGTCAATTTATCACTAGAAGTAAGCTCATTGTTTAAATCGTTGGACCCTAAAGAGACTTACAGTAGACTGAAGAATAATCGATCTATTGATATTGATTCTCGAGTATCCAAAATTGGACCACACCGAGATGAAATTTCGTTAAAGTTTAATGGATTTGACTCTGTTGACTTTTGTAGTCTTGGTCAACAAAAAACAGCTTATTTGAGCCTGCTATTTGCCTATATAAACCTCTTCGGGTATAAATTCAGGGTATTTCCTATAGTATTAATTGATGACGTCTCAGGAGAGCTAGATTCAATCAGATTAGATCTTTTAATTAACTATTTATTTAAAGCTGAATATCAAGTGGTTTTAACTACTGCAAATGCTGACTTTAAAAATAAATTAGAGGATTTTGGAAATATAAATTTAATTAATGTTAAGGATGGATATTTTCATTAAATTTAATCAGGAGTACTAACTTGGAAAACACCCCTCAATCAATATCGAAAACAGGTGAAAAATATACAGCGGATCAGATTAAAGTATTAGAAGGCTTAGAAGCTGTAAGAAAGCGACCAGGTATGTATATTGGTGATACATCAAATAAAGGGTTACATCATTTAGTATATGAAATAGTTGATAATGCTGTTGATGAGGCTTTGGCCGGTTACTGCTCTGAGATCAAAGTGATTATTCATCCAGATAATTCAGTTACAGTAGTTGATGATGGACGAGGTATTCCTGTTGATATTCACCCTAAAGAAAAAATAAGTGCTGCAGAGCTCGTTTACACGAAGTTACATGCTGGTGGTAAGTTTAATGAGGAAGGTGGTGCGTATAAAGTTTCAGGTGGACTCCATGGTGTAGGTGCTGCTGTCGTTAATGCCCTTTCAAAGTATGTTCATTTAGAAATTAAGAAATATGGCAAATTACATAGAATTGAATTTGAGTCAGGAAAATCGGTAAAACCTCTCGAAATAATTTCAAATTTACCAGATGAGAAAATTACGGGTACGGCCGTTACATTTAAACCTGATAATACTATTTTTGAAGTTCATGAGTATAATTACGATACACTTGCTAATCGTTTTAGAGAGATGGCTTTCTTAAATAGAGGATTGAAAATTTCTTTAAAAGACGAGAGAACTGAAAAAAAAGACGTATTTCATTACGAAGGTGGATTAATTGAATTTGTTCAATACTTAAATAGAGCAAAAAATCCCGTACATAAAAAACCAATCTATATTTCGCAATCTCGTGAAGATTATGAAGTTGAAATTGCAATGCAGTGGACTGATAGCTATGCAGAGGTTTTAAGTGGTTATGCGAATGCTATTAGTACTCCAGAGGGTGGTACTCATGTTTCTGGATTTAAAACTGCTTTAACCAGAGTGCTGAATCAATACGCCAAAGATAATAATCTTTTAAAAAATATTAAAATTAATCTCACTGGTGATGACATGAGAGAAGGTTTAACAGCCATTATTTCAGTTAAATTGCCAGAGCTTCAATTTGAAGGTCAAACTAAGTCTAAGCTTGGTAACAGTGAAGTTGAGGGAATCGTTAATAGTTTAGTTGGCGAAGGTTTAAAAGTGTTCTTAGAAGAGAATCCGTCAGTAGCAAAGACTGTTATTAGGAAAACTGTTGATGCTGCGGCTGCTAGAGAGGCTGCAAGAAAAGCAAGAGAGTTGACTCGCAGAAAAACAGCTTTGGAGGTCGGTGGTCTTCCTGGAAAAATGGCTGATTGTCAGGAGAAAGATCCAGCTGTATGTGAACTTTATATTGTGGAAGGTGACTCTGCGGGTGGATCTGCAAAACAAGGCAGAGATAGAAAAACTCAAGCTGTATTGCCTTTAAAAGGTAAAATACTAAATGTAGAAAAAGCACGTTACGATAAGATGCTCGCAAATAATGAAATTAAAATGCTTGTTCAAGCTCTTGGTACAGGTATTGGGAAAGAAAATTTTAATCTT
>Ga0181566_10003810_pt1 | contig 12339 bp, 13 predicted proteins | sample 101ome_15_FD_133762 | JGI IMG/M metagenome (GOLD analysis project Ga0181566, IMG submission 133762) | Coastal salt marsh microbial communities from the Groves Creek Marsh, Skidaway Island, Georgia - 101402AT metaG (megahit assembly) | ecosystem: Environmental > Aquatic > Marine > Intertidal... | reverse complement strand
CGGTCGCCCACGCGGGTGGGGCAGTCTTTTTTTACGGTAATGGTGACCTTGTAAGCTTGAGCAATTCTGGAGATGTTCTTTGGCGTAGGAATCTCCAAAAAGATTTCGGCGACTTTTGCTTTCAGTGGACATTTTCGGCCAGTCCGACTCTCCATCAGGGTCGCCTTTTCTTACCAGTCCTTCAGCGGGATGAGCCGGTGCATGGCAGGGGGCAACCGGGCGCACTATCCAATATTTACTGTTTTGACCTGAAAGACGGCAAAGTCATATGGGTACATCAGCGCAACACTCCGGCGGTGATGGAATCCCGTGAATCCTTTACCACCCTAATCCCTCACAAGGGTAGCTTACTGCTTGCTGGTGGAGATTTCCTGAGTAGTCACAATCCGAAAACAGGAGCCGAACAATGGCGATGGGGGACTTGGAATGATGGCCATAAGCAGGCATGGTGGCGGTTGGTGCCTTCGCCAGTTCATGGATCCGGGAAGGTCTTGGTTTGTGCGCCCAAGGGAGCACCGGTCTATGCCGTTTCAATTAATACAAACAATGATAGCTCATCTGAATCTGCCCATCTGGCATGGGATTCATCTGCTAATGGCTTTGTGACTTCCGATGTGCCTACACCGCTCTTTTTTGAAAATAAATTCTATGTCCTAAGTGATTTGAGAAAGGTTCTTTCTTGCCTGAATCCAGATGATGGTAAAGTAATTTGGAAGGTTTCACTTCCAGGTAAATACAAGTGGAGAAGCTCCCCCACCGGAGGAGATGGAAAAATTTTTATCATGAACCACAATGCTGAGGTCTTGGTCATCGATGCCGAAAGTGGGTCCATTCTTCACGATGTTAAAATGGGGGGCACCTATGATGACCTTACCCGGGCGTCGATTGCCCTCAGTCACGGATTTCTCTTCATTCGGACCAATGAAAAATTGTATTGCATTGAATAAGAGTTGCCTGCAATGTGAATAACTTATTTCCCATCCACCACACCCGCGCCGGGCGGTTCCCGCCAATCTACCGCCCGGCGCTTTTTTTGTGTCAGTTGGTGATTTTCGGTAGCGGATTTTTTCGATTTTCGTGTATTGCCTTTAAGCTACTTCTCATCTTTTCGGTCTCTCATTGGTTGACAGGTCTGTCGACTGATTTGTTTGGGCAAAGCGAGTGGAGTCAGAGGGCCTTATCTTTGAAGCAGAAGTCCACCGAGCATAAGAGATATATCGATTCAATTCTTATTAAGAAACAGCCTTCCTTCTCTCCGGATAGCTTACCTGTCAAACCAAGTCTCGAGCGAGTTTCTCAACAACCGACTGTACCAAGGCCCACTCCAGTAAGTTCTAATTGGAGGTTTCCTGAGGTTGATTTACCTAATGCTCCAAAGGAACAATCCCAGGGTTTTGTAAGTGATAATTCAGAACTTTCTTACGCTCTCCCCGATGCCAAAACTGAGAAATCCAATTTACATTTAAGTGAAGAGGACTCCCTTAAGGAGGCATACAATGATCTTTACGAAACGAATATCCCCGAAAGGCGACTAGGCTACTATTTCGGGCCCTTTGCCGGAGTTGTCTTCCCTGACGATATTTCAATAAATGGAGAATCCTTTCAATCTGGGAATGGCGGACTTTTGGGATTAAGAGTAGGTCGAGACTTTGGGTTTATTCGCGTAGAGGGTGATTATTCTTATCTTTCATTTGATTCCAAACCGTCAGGGAGTGTCACGCTTCACAATTTTTTGTCTCGATTCATTCTCGAAAGGGAGATGGCTGAGCGTGCTGACTTCAGGGTCGGGTTAGGTATTGGTTTAAGTGCACTAGGTTCAGGTTCCGAAAATGAGATTTGTTTTGCCTACGATTTTCTCATCGGTTGGTCTTATCGTTTTGATGATCATTGGGGTTTAGCCTTCGACTACCGTCATTTTCTCACCAGTGCCAGCCAAACCTTCAATAGAGTACAAGGGCACATTCTTGAGGTTTCGGCAAATTTTGATTTCTGAATATTATTGCTTTTTGTCCTCTTAAATTAGCTTGCCGAAAGACCGGGGTAAGCTTGTCTCGAAGAGTACGGTTAGGGGCCGATTTTTATAGTCGAGTGATAGTGAGATGCTGGTCGCGTGTAAAAACAATTGGCTTCTCTTAGTGCTTTTTTCAACTCTGCGGTTTATAGAGAAGTCACCATATGTCTGGTCCCCAACGATGGGCATCCCTCTTTTTGAACATTGCACCCTAAGTTGGTGCGTTCTTCCTGTCCTTGGTTTCAGCCTAAGGAGGCGAAATTCGTTCTTTTGGGATGTATTGCTAGCAAGCTGAACTTCCGTGACTGCCTCACTACCACTCTGCCCCCACTTTACCCTCAGTTTCCCTTGTTTTTTTACTTCATAGAGCTTGTCTCGCCAAATTCTAGGACGAATAAGACCATTTGCTCGAACAATCGCATGGTATGTCTTTTGGACTCTCTGTTCAGTGAAAGCTATTTTTAAAAGAGATGATATTTCCTTGTTTGTGGTTACAAGAATGATTCCTGATGTGGGAGAATCGAGTCGATGGACCAGGAAAACTTTTTGTAATACACCCGCACCATCTGTCCACTCATAGGCTTCCTCTTGAAAATTAAATTTTGCATCAAAAAGAGTCTTTAATGACCTTTTTTTTTTAGATTTTGATTGAAAGTTCGGATGAGTCAGAATGCCGGGGGCTTTGTCAATTGCCCAGATATCAGTTTCCTGATGATGACCAATAATATGACAACCCTTCCCAAGCGGGAAAAGGTTCTGTTCTTCAGTGTTCATTACTGCTTGTACTCAAAGTTGATGATGACCTCGTCCGCGTGCCCAAAGGAATTCACCATTTCTTCGTCCCACTGGCCGAACGGCGAGCGGGATGCTATCGCTTGCCTGCATAATTCGACACCTAAGTTGATTGGGCCTTTATCAATTTGCTCTAGGGCCTCAATTTTACCACTTGACTGAAGGGAGAATCTAAAAATTACTTTTCTCGGGAATTGGTCATATTGTATGTAAGAACGGGATCCGATAATAAGTTGATACCATTGTTGCTCAATCGCAGATAGCATTTTCTGAACATATACGCCAAATGGATTCAGTTTGCATTCGATCCCGACTTTTCCAACCCTTGGTGCACGCTGTGAGTTAGATAAAATAGGGCCGCTGGTGATTGTCGGGCTAAGTACTGGCCTTGCTCTTTTATAATTATCCATGGTTGGAGAAATTGAATTTTCATCATTTCCACTATCATCATATTGTTTTTGAGATAGGTTAATGATTTTCTTCTCATTTGGGTATGTTCGTTCCTTTGCATCATAGGAAAGACCTTCATTCTCTTTATCCTCAATCTGGTCGTTTAGTTCTTGGGGTGCCATTCCTGCGTTGTTTTGGTTTGTGTGGGCGGGTTGCTTGATCTTGGACGCTGGCTGAGCTTGCTCGTTATTAGGAACAGTTGGTAGGGGGAGGGGAGCACTAACTACCTTCAAGTTTTGTGAAGTTCCATCAAGCTGGGGGAGTTGGCTCGTTTGTAGGGTGAGGTCTTTGGAGTCAATAGGCTGAGCAGCTTGTTGGTCTTTTGTGGAAAAGTAATCCGTTTGATCGGGTGTGTTGCTAGGGAGATCTGGGTTTGCTTCAGCATACTTGGGTTCGCTTTCCTCAGCATTTTTCCATAAAATAGTGACCGTGCCTTGGGAATCCTCTTTCTTCGTGTTATATACCCAAGAAGGATGTAGTTTTGCAGTAATGAACCAGTATAATGAAAGGGTCAAAATGCCGACCATTACATCAATATAACGGTTCCCAGAGTTTGGCATGCTTGGATTTATCTTCGCGTCGGCCATCAAGTTTTAAATGCCCTGTACATTTCCATACCATCAAAGACAGAATGTGCGGAAAATCAACTCTGCTGCTTGTTCTGCACCGTTTTCTTTTCTGATTGAGGTAATATGTTGAGGAAGTTTTAGATCATTTAGCCAAGAGAGGTCGCGGAGGTCACTTTCTTCTATTTCTTTATGGTCAAGATTAGCCTTAGTAAACTCACGAAGTTTAGCAGACTCGGCAAAATCTTTTCGGTAAATCCCGAAGAAGGGCTTGTTCATGCCCCATGCCTCGGAGACCGTTCCGTACCCCGCTTTACCAATGATAGCGGATGATGCATAGACCAGGTCGGGGAAATAAATCTCTGAATTGATCGGTACGTAGAAAGTGTTTCCCTGCCTGTAAGGCTCGTCAATTGAACATGGAGCAACTACCTTGATTCCGCTCGAATTAAAATTGTAATCGCGATAGTTAAGAGAAATACCCCCTGTTGAGATAAGGACGAACTTTTCAGGAATTTGCAGTTTTCTTTTCGTTTCTTCAACCGTCGATACGGGTGGGCGAAAAACTGGTGATATCTTTTTACTGCTAGGTACAGATTCGCAGTAGGGTGAACACTGAATTCGCAGGTCGACTAAATCGTAGCATTTTCTCAGGTGATCTGCTGATTTACGAAAAAACAAATCATTCTTTGCGTAGACTTCGTAGATCCATGGCCAGGTGAAATTTTCAATCAGGATATTAGGGATGCCAAGTAGATTACCTACTTTTATTCCTAGCGATGATATGTCAGAAATTACCAAGTCGGTGCAGTGTTTCTGGAGTTCTCTGCACAGTTGGTATGATCTTTTCTTCTCTTGTTTTAAAAACTCTTCTAATTTTCTTTTGGTCTCGTTGAGATTGTGGGCAAAAGGTGTATCTTGTACGAGTCCAACATCCGTATTTTCATCTAAGCAAACGAAGTTTATTGTAGATGGAAGTGTGCCTTGCCAAAACCAGGCAGGGGTCTTGCCCAAAAATATAATTTTTGAAACCTGTACCTTCTTAGACAGAGTAGTGAGTATGGCACCAACTCTGGTTGCGTGTCCAAATCCGTGTGGTGTGACGAAAACCGCAATGACCAGTCCGTCAGTTTTTCCCTTTTGGTCAGTTGGTGAACAAGATTTCAAGGTAGGCCTCTAGTTGCTCAGAGGGCATGAGTCGATTATTCCTTTTTTCGACCAGCTTTCTACAAAACCTTCGATTAGTAGATTCGTTGAATGAGAGCACCTGTATATTGGGTGTCCCTTTAATTGCGGCTCTTTCAAAGGATAGCGGTATGCCGTAGGGACCCAACCTGCAAATCCAGCCATTAGTTTGATCTTCATTCGAAGCGGGTGCGTTCTCAAGGCTTGGATTAATGGCAAGAATGCTCGGTCTAAGGTTGCTTTTTACCGCCACTGAAACAGCTTCTTTAAGATTGTCGAAATAATCAGCAGGCGACTTTATATCGCCTGATTGGTATAACTTAAAAAAAGGAAGCGGGTCGATTCCAACTAGGTTGTAACCATTAAAGTTTCCATGGGTGTTCGGGGTCTTAAAGGTCTTTCGATTGTACCAGTTTTGAAAATTGTCGCTTAGGCGAAGGCCAATTTCGAAGTGCAAATGTGACCGGTTAAGGGGAATACTAAATGAAGAACTGTTCCCCATTCTGCCTAGTACTTGAGCCACCTTAACCCTGTTGCCTACTTTCAAGGATGGAGAAAATGAGTCAAGGTGTGCATACAAGGAATAAAGAATAGGCCGAGACTGTTCGTGCTCCAGCACAATGTACCTGCCGTAACTGCTCTTGGTCGAATCGCTGTTTATGTAGGCAACCCTGCCACTCATTGCAGAAAATACACTATCGATTGCTCGCCCGTTCCGCTCTCTTTTTACGGGAAACAAATCGACGCCTTCATGAAATTTATGCCCTTTGTTTCGCACGCACCCATACGCACCTGAGGAAAACTCTTTGTCTGGGCCGGTTTTCTGTAAGAATGCACTGTAGTCAAGTCCCTGCACAAATGAAGGGTTAGGGGTGGGCCAAGATAAAAAGAAGGTGTTTTCCGCAGACCATGCCCAATTGCAAGACATGTATGCAAGCAGACCTAGTCGCAGAAAAATTATTTTGTGAATTATCAATTTTTCAGGTCTGCGAGTTCAGCCTTCAAGTGAACAAGTGACTCTGAAAACTTGTTGTATATGACCATCACTTGTTCCTCGGATATTTTGTTGACGAAAAGGAAAGGGATATACCCTTCTGTGATCGTTTTTTCAATTGGATGCACCGCAATGGCCTGCCCATTGACTACCAGGCTTAGCCTGCGACCAAGGTGCCTGGCTGTTTCTTTTTGTAGGGTGATGGCCGCCCTCCTGTCAGTAGACAGCCATAGTGCAAAGATCCTGCCCTCGCCGTCATTGCTGAACACATCGGAAAATGTTCCAAGTTGAACACCAGTAAAATCATATTCGTCCAAAATTGGAACCGGGGCAGCCCCTTCGATGAAAACGCGAGGGCGAACCGTAATTTTTGTGGGATCAAAATTTTTCTTCCTGCACGATGTACTGAGAAGGCAAAATGATAACCCCATGCAAAAAAGACCAAAAAGGAAGGTGTTTCTGCCAGAATTCAAAATTGAATTACAAAAATGCGTTTTCCTTGTCGGTTTCATCACAAATTCATTGCTATACTATTTATTGAATAAGATAAACGACAATCAACATGTTTGAAAATAAATCAAATCTTGCCCTGATTATGGATCTACAAGATAGGTTACTCGCGAATATCGTAAACAAGGATAGCCTACTTTCTTCGAATGAATTATGGATCAAGGCCTGCAAGCTTTTGCAGCTCGATACAATATTGACCGAACAGGTGCCCGATAAACTGGGTCCGACTCATCCTGCTCTACTCAAGGTTGCCAAAGATTTACCGGTTCTCGCCAAGAACTCGTTTTCCGCTTTTGGTAATGAAGAATTTCTAGAAAGGATCGAGCGGTGCAAGCCCTCGCGACTCATCCTTTCAGGCGTGGAGACATCCATTTGCATTTATCTTACCGCAATTGATGCAATTGAGCATAAGTTGCAGGTTACCGTTCTCAGCGACGGCGTGGCGGGAAGAAGACCTGAGGATTCGAATACGGCTTTGTGTGAACTGGCAAACCGTGGTGCCTCAGTCATTCCCATTGAGACAGTTATCTACTCATTTCTCAAAGATACGAGTCATGATCAGTTTAAACCTCTATCCGCATTGATCCGCGAGCGCCCTTACTCGCGTTGATTGATTAGCCACTTCTCCATGCTCGCAACTACGCACTCCGCATGTCTTCATGGAGTCACCGCGCAACTAGTTACCGTTGAGGCCAATAGCGGTGAACGGGGAGACCCACGCATTGTGCTTGTGGGGCTTCCTGATGCGGCTGTCAAAGAAGCGATGGACCGGGTGCGCTCCAGTCTGACCAATAGCGGATATCCACTTCCCCGTACCCGAGTGACTATCAATCTTGCGCCCAGTGATTTGCGAAAAGAAGGCTCTTCCTTTGATTTACCCATCGCGGTGAGCCTTCTTGGGGCTATGGGAAAAAACGGTAACCCAGAGATGTCGGAATACCTTTTGGCGGGCGAGCTTTCATTATCCGGTGAGGTTAGGCCAATTCGTGGGGCAATCGCCATGGCTCTTCTTGCTAAGAGTATGGGAATGAAGGGCCTTATTCTACCCACGCAGTCGGCTAAAATTGCTTCCGTGGTGCAAGGGGTTTCCGTTTTTGGAGTCCAGTCACTCTCCCAAACCTTTGATTTTCTTTGTGGTAAAATTGATCTCGAGCCATGCAATGTCGCCCCGTCACTTCCGCAGAATCGCATCAGTCCAAATTTCGTCGCTGATTTTTCTGACATCAAAGGGCAGTCGAATGTACGTCGTGCAGTGGAGGTAGCCGTCGCCGGCGGACACAACTTCCTTATGGTCGGGCCACCGGGCTCTGGAAAATCTATGGTTGCCAAGAGAGTTCCGTCCATCCTACCTCCGCCGAGACATGACGAACTGCTTGAAATACTCAATATTTTTTCCTCTATTAGCGAACACGAAAACCTTAACCTTGATCATTGCCAACGCCCTTTTCGATCTCCCCACCACACCACGAGTGATATCGGTTTGATAGGTGGGGGGACTGTCCCTGGTCCCGGCGAGATTTCACTGGCTCACCGCGGTGTACTGTTTCTCGATGAACTGCCCGAATTTAAGAGGTCTGCTCTGGAGGTTTTGCGGCAACCCCTGGAAGATGGCAAAGTCACCATTTCTCGCAGTGCAGGAAAAATCACCCTCCCTGCTCAGTTTATGCTTATTGCGGCCATGAATCCTTGCCCATGCGGATATTTAGGTTCACCCGATCATTCTTGCCGCTGCTCCATTCCTCAAATCCATAAGTACCGCAACCGGATTAGTGGCCCTTTACTTGACCGGATTGATATTCATGTAGAGGCTTCTGCGGTCAAAGTGGAGGATCTGCAAAATCTGGAAAGAGGGGAGTCCTCTCAAAGTATGGCTACCCGTATTTCTGATTGCAGAGATATTCAACAGGAAAGGTACGCCAGTGTTACCATTTCCACCAATTCCTTAATCCCCGACTCATTAATTAGCGAAATTTGTGAGATTAAACCCAATGACGCTCTTTTGCTAAAGAAGGCGATGAAGGATTTGTCGCTATCCGCACGTGCTTACAATCGTATATTAAAAGTGTCTAGAACTATTGCTGATCTTGCCCATTCAAAATATATTGAAAAAATACATCTACTCGAAGCAATACAGTATAGAAGTCTTGACAGAAAAATAATTTAGTATTTTCAATATTATTTTATTAAATAACCACCAAAACTTCCCCCATTATGGATATAAATAATATAGACGATGTTAAAGAACTCAAAGCTCTAAAAGCTAAAATCGAGCGAAAAATTAAGTCGAAAAAGTCTAAGCCTAAGAAAAAAGATAATTCAGCCCTATTTTCTTTGATCAAAGATGATCACAAGCGTCATATTCGCCCTGATGGCAGGAAAGTTTTCCGATCTGTTGTTGACTATCTGGAGTGCTACGTAAACGGCCTGCCTCCCATTGCCAAGAGTGCATTCAATCAGCGTTTTGGCATCGAATCCAAGCGTGGTAAAGTTACTCCTGAAGTGATAGAGGCGGTCAAGCGTGCTTTGTCGGAAGGGAAGACCCTTAGTCAGGCTGCTGAAGATAGTGGGATTTCCATCGCTTCTTGTCAGAAAATCAAGAATGGTGCCTACGGTAACTAACTTTTTTCTCTCTCAAAGTCGCACTCTTATTGGGTGCGGCTTTTTTTGTGCCCATGGTTAAGCACATTGAAAATATTTATTACCTAAACAGGGAGGAAGTGGTGGAGTATTTGACTGCTGCATACCCAATTCTTTGGTGCTTTACGCGATGGTCGGGCGATGCCATTTCTGTAAATATTGCCCTCAAGTCTGGAACTAAAAAATCAATAAAAGTAACACCCTACAAAATAAAAGGGGAAAAACACATCCAGATTTCCAAACAGGAACTGGATAAAGAAATTCTACTGGTTACTTAAGTTTGTGACTTAGTACAAAGGTTCTTCTGGAATATCGAGGCGGTGCATAGTGGTTTCTTCGCCCTTTGAGTCGGTGGTGATCACTTTCATGATTTTACACTCTTTCCCCTTTGCCTGAAAGCGTTTGGGTTCGCCATCAGGTCCCAATATTTGGAGTAGACCAGGCTTTTTGTCTATTTCTACACATTCGAGCAAGTCCTTGCCGTTGTAACCCTCTTCATGGGATTTAGAGTAGAGTCCATCTGGATGAACAAAGCACACGATTCTACCGTATTTGATGCGTGCTCCTTTTTTATGCTGAATCACATCTCCCTTTTCGAAGGTTTTTTTGGTGAAAAGTTTTTTTATGGGGGTGTAATGCTTTAGTTTCGATCTTTTGGTCTTAAACATCTGGATTCCGTCTGCCTTTTTCTCGAGAGGGGAAAGGTCGTCAGGGTTAACTTCCATGCATTCACAAGTGGGGTCGCCGGGGTCGTCTTGGAGAATCATTAAAACCTCACCGCAACGCTTTTTGCTTCCTTTTGAGGCAGTGATTTCTTTCACATGATCCCCGATTTCAATGGTCTTCTTTTTCTTCTTCTTTTCCATAAACAAAATTTGGCTTAGTAAATTTATCAGGGTTCCAGACCATGCCCTGTTTTTAGGCTCCCAGTCTTAGCCAGTCTCTTTTGCCTGCATTCTTTACAGATACAAAATCGTCCGTGCCCAAAATCGAGAGGATCGGGTATTTCTTGATCCAGTTCCTCCTTTGGCGCGGGCTTGGGGGTGGAAGTAATCTTTTGTTCGTTTTTTTCAATCGCAGGTTGGTTTTTAAGCCTTTCTCTTTGTTCTTTCCTTAACTCAAAAAGGTAAGCGACCATCTGCTTGAAATCGGTTTGATCAAAATCGACTGAGCCTCTCAATTTCAGCATATTGGGAGAGGCGACAACTAACTTGCCCCCCTGATCCACCCCCAAAGCGGTCACTTCCTCACCAGCATCTGCAATAGAGGTGGCAAGAACTTTCCCGCTTGAGGATTTTGCTTCCAAGGTCACCCTCTGGGAAAGTTTAATCGCTTCAAGAGGAAAGACAGATCTGGGGATCTTTTGCCAATTTTGCACAGCTTGTAGCAGTTCGTCTGAAAAAGGAGGCAATACAGGTTCTGAGGTTTTTTCTGGTGGAGGCGTTTCTTTTATAATTTCTGTGACTTTCTTGACGATATTTTCTTCAGGCGAACGAACAGCGGTGGGGGGAGGCATGTTAGTAACCGATTCCGGGGCAATCGGTGAGGATTCTTTTTCCTCAGATTCGTTCAGAGTATGTGTTGTGCTTGGCTTCTCACACCCCCCAAAAAACATACAAAAGGGCATGAAAAAAATAATTCTAAGATAAAGCTGCATATAATTATGCTGTAATGTTCAATATTTGGGCTGTCGAATAGAAACTTGCATTTAACAGCTTACTTAAAGCTCAAACCTGAAACTAGGTGTAAAGGTGCCTATTCAATTTGATTGAGATTTCATGCTATAACCGCACAGTAAATAGTAATAAGAGATAAAATAGTTATTCTTTGAACTTATTTTGTTTTAATGTATATTCCTCTCCTTCGATGCCAAAGTACATAGCCTACTTCCATCTTGCTTGTTACTTTCTAATAGTAGCCTCCCTTTGGCTAAATTTGTCATCCATTGTTTACATTCTTTGTTTTGTTGGACTCGTGCTTTGCCTACTTCCATATCTTAGGAAAAAGCAGACTATCGGCACACCTGATGCCAGCATGGCATCTATGAGCGAAAAAACTTCAATTATGGAGGACCTCGATCGCGAGGCCAGGAGAAGAAAAGAAGTCGAGCAGTTTGAAAGAAATTAACTGAGGGTGATGGCTTACAGGAGCAACCCACTTTCCACGCCAGGGATGCCCCCGGGTATTCCCTACATCATAGGCAATGAGTTTGCGGAACGTTTTTCCTTTTATGGGATGCGTTCCATCCTTTTGGTGTACATGACGATGTACCTTACCCAACCGGACGGCTCGCTGGATGTTTTTGGCAATAAGGAGGCGGAGGCTTGGGTGCATCTCTTTGTCGGGTCGGCCTATTTATTTCCTATTCTGGGTGGTCTTCTCTCGGATGCCTTTCTGGGTAAGTACCGCACTATCTTGATCCTATCTATCGTTTACTGCCTGGGGCATGCCTGCCTTGCCTTGATGGGGTGGTATGGGGAGACCAAAACCGTGCTTCTTCTTGGATTGCTTTTCATTGCTTTCGGTTCGGGTGGAATCAAGCCCTGTGTCTCTGCCCATGTGGGTGATCAATTTTGCACTGCAAATCTTGGCTTGTTGCCGAAGGTTTTCGGTTGGTTTTACCTTTCAATTAATGTGGGTGCGTTTTGCTCAGGTCTCCTTACCCCTTTTTTGCTCGAAGCGAGGCTTGAAGAGGGGACAATGGGGGCGGAGGTCTATCCTTATTTCCAGTGGTTGGTGGGCCCCAAAGTGCAGGGAGATTTAATTTTTGGCCATCACTATGCATTTGGATTGCCTGGCATACTCATGGCCCTGGCAACCCTTCTTTTCTGGATGGGGCGTCATCACTTCGCTCATATTCCTCCTGAGGGCAAGTCTTATTTTCAGGAGCTCTTTAAAAGGGAAAATCTTCATGCATTGGCAAGGTTGTGGTTGATTTTTTCGTTCGTTGTCCTGCTTTCGGCCTTATTTGACCAGATTGGTACCCTTTGGCAGATCCAATGCAGGGAACTGGATCGTACGCTTCCTGCCTGGCTTCCCCTGTTTGCTGGTTATGAAATTCTCCCGGCTCAGGTTTCGGCCGTGTTTAATCCTCTTTTCATCCTTCTCCTTGTTCCTATCTTTAACCGCTTCATTTATCCCTGGATCAACCGGTTTTTCCCGCTAACCCAATTACGAAAGATGGGCATTGGCTT
>Ga0181566_10003807_pt1 | contig 12343 bp, 10 predicted proteins | sample 101ome_15_FD_133762 | JGI IMG/M metagenome (GOLD analysis project Ga0181566, IMG submission 133762) | Coastal salt marsh microbial communities from the Groves Creek Marsh, Skidaway Island, Georgia - 101402AT metaG (megahit assembly) | ecosystem: Environmental > Aquatic > Marine > Intertidal... | reverse complement strand
GAGAAAAGTTTTAATAATGTCTCGATTTTTGCTGACAATAGTTGGCACACAACACTGAGGAAAATTCATAATAGAAAATTTCTCATTGAAATTTCTCAGGCTACTGGGGTCGTTGATGATGAGTGCACCATGTTGTTTGGCCAGATCTAATAAATAACTGATGTAGACAAATTCCATATCAAACGGAGGATCTTTACGCATTAAAATCACATCGAAGTCACCTAAGGTGCATTCATTAGAGGCGCTGAGTTGATGCCAGCATTGTGGATCTTCTATGACGGTTAAATTGGCGCACTGTGCGAAGGCTTTTCCATCCAATGCAAAAAGACTATCGGGTATCAAATAATGAATTTTCCAACCGCGTTGTTGTGCTTCCAGCAACATAGCAAAGCTACTATCTTTTTCAATGTTGATGGTTTCTATGGGGTCCATCAAAATGGCTAATGATTGAGTCACAAAAACACCCTCAGTGCATTATTATAGTCTCAGCTCGCATCATCCGAGCTTGAATTGGGTATGACCCACAGTTTAATTCAAGTCGCCGAAGTATGCTTGAGTCATCGTCAGTAAAGTCACCACCGCAGTCTCTAAACGCAATATACGCGGACCTAAACGGTATGATTGAAAGCTGTGTTGTAGTGAGAACTGAATTTCTTCAGTGCTGAATCCACCCTCAGGACCCACTGCGCATATAACTTCTTGCTGATGCTCGGGTAATAGCTCAAAGTCATGGCTGTGGCTACTTGCTTGATGAGGGTTGGCAATAATTTTATGGCTGTGCTGTGGCAGTGAGGTAATGAGAGTTTGGTAGTCTATAGGGGCATTTACCATAGGGGTAATCGCTCTACCACATTGTTCACATGCACTATGAATCACTGATTGCCAGTGTGCGAGTTTCTTGTCAATTTTGTTGGGTGGGAGGTTGAAATTCACTCGCGAACTAATAAAAGGGGTAATAGTACTCACACCAAGCTCGGTGGCTTTTTGTAGACACCAATCCATTTTGTCAGAACGGCACAGTGGTTGTAGTAAGTGTATTTTTAATGGCGATTCTACGGCGACATAGATTCGGTCTTGAATGAGAATATCAACTCGGCGTTTTTGTGATTCAACTATTTCACCCAAGTAATCATAGCCATCGCCATTAAACAAAATGATTTGATGTCCGACACTTAAACGCAACACCTCTCGAACATGCTTAATTCCTTTCTCATCCAATTGTGCCATGATTGATTTGGAAAGCGAGTGGTGGATGTAAATTCGTGGCACGCGCATGGTTTATGACTACCCCCTAGGCCAGTTTAAACAGTCTGATGACATTGAGGTAATGTTAATAACGATAGTGGTCTGGCTTGTAAGGGCCGTCCACGGGCACACCGATGTAATCAGCTTGTTCATTGCTCAGAGTCGTCAACTTGGCACCAATTTGTTCTAAGTGTAAGCGTGCCACTTCCTCATCCAGATGCTTGGGTAAGATATACACCTGATTATTGTATTGACCGTCATTGTTCCACAACTCTAATTGAGCCAGCACTTGGTTGGTGAATGAATTCGACATCACAAAGCTAGGATGTCCAGTGCCACAGCCGAGATTGACCAAACGCCCCTTGGCCAACAGGATGATACGTTTACCATCAGGGAAAATGACATGATCTACTTGTGGTTTGATTTCTTCCCACTGATAATTTTCTAGGCTCGCTACATCAATTTCATTATCGAAGTGACCAATGTTGCAAACTATCGCCTGATCTTTCATGGCTAGCATATGATCATGAGTAATAATTTTGAAGTTGCCAGTGGTGGTAACAAAAATATCTGCTTGTGAGCATGCTTCGTCCAATGTGACCACACGATAACCTTCCATGGCGGCTTGTAGAGCACAGATAGGATCAATTTCGGTGACCCAGACGGTGGCACCCAGGCCGCGTAGTGATTGAGCTGAACCTTTACCGACATCGCCATAGCCACACACTACAGCTACTTTGCCTGCAATCATCACATCAGTAGCACGCTTGATGCCGTCAACTAGCGATTCACGACAGCCATACAAATTATCAAATTTTGATTTAGTCACAGAGTCGTTAACGTTGATAGCTGGGATCTTTAATTCGCCAGCCTCTACCATGTCATACAGACGTTTAACACCGGTAGTAGTTTCTTCAGAAACCCCTTTGATGTCGGCAAGTAACTGTGGGTAGTTATCATGCATGAGTTTGGTTAAATCACCGCCATCATCCAGTAATAGATTGGGCATCCAGTTATCTGGGCCAGTGATGGTCTGCTCAATACACCATTCATATTCTTCTTCAGTCTCTCCCTTCCAAGCAAATACCGGAATACCGCTGGCAGCCATGGCCGCTGCTGCGTGGTCTTGGGTGGAGAAAATATTGCATGAAGACCAGCGTAGTTCTGCTCCCAATTCTCTTAGTGTTTCGATCAGTACGGCGGTCTGTATAGTCATGTGTAAGCAACCGACGATGCGCGCGCCAGCAAGCGGTTTTTGGTCAGCATACTTTTCTCTTAGCGCCATTAATCCGGGCATCTCAGTTTGTGCGATCGCAATTTCCTTACGTCCCCAATCGGCCAATGTGATGTCGGCAACTTTGTAATCTTCACTGTTCATGCTGTTTCCTTTGATGTGCAATTGTATTTGTTTGTCCGCGCGTGAACCCAAGAACAGGTGACGGCAGGAGGATGTAGTGGCGCAGCTTACGCGTTTTGCAACGCTTCAGCTTTATCGGTGCGTTCCCACGTAAATTCAGATTCAGTGCGACCAAAATGGCCATAGCTAGCGCTGGCTTTATAAATCGGCTGCTTAAGATCTAACATCTTTAAAATCCCATAAGGCCGCAAGTCAAAATTGGCGCGCACGCGTTGTTCTATCTGTTGATCACTGATAGTGCCAGTACCAAAAGTATTAATAGAGATGGACGTAGGTTCGGCTACTCCAATAGCATATGAAATTTGTATTTCACAACGATCAGCCAATCCTGCTGCAACAATATTTTTAGCCACATAGCGTCCCGCATAAGCGGCCGAGCGATCCACTTTGGATGGATCTTTACCAGAGAATGCGCCACCACCATGACGAGCCATGCCGCCATAAGTATCTACAATAATTTTACGACCCGTGAGTCCGCAGTCGCCGACTGGTCCTCCGATGACAAACTTCCCTGTGGGATTAATATGATAGCGGGTATCTTTATTTAACCACTCTGCGGGTAATACTGGTTTGATAATGTGTTCCATCACGGCTTCATGTAAATCGGCTTGACGGATGTCGGGATGATGCTGAGTCGATAGCACTATGGCATCTATGCTTACTGGTCGATTGTTTTCGTATCGAAGAGTGACTTGGCTCTTTGCATCTGGCCGCAACCACTCCAACTGGGTACGACGCATATCCGCCTGTTGTTTGACCAGTCGATGAGCATAAGTGATGGGGGCAGGCATAAGAACATCAGTCTCATTGGAGGCATAGCCAAACATCAAACCTTGATCGCCTGCGCCTTGATCTTCAGGTCGTGCTCGATCAACTCCTTGAGCGATATCGGCCGCTTGTTCGCCTAATGCCGTGATGACGGCGCAGGTATTACCATCAAAGCCAATATCAGAATGGTTGTAACCGATTTTATTAATGGTTTCACGTGCAATGCTCTCATAATCGATATTGGCACTGGTGGTAATCTCACCAGCAATTAACACCAAGCCTGTTTTAACTAAGGTCTCGCATGCAACACGTGCCTCTGGGTCTTGGGCTAATGCGGCATCGAGAATAGCATCTGACACTTGATCAGAGATTTTATCTGGATGACCTTCAGAAACAGATTCTGAGGTAAACAAGGTGCTTTCTGTCATGATTGTAAGATTTCGTCGATTTTCTGGATTTTGTACGTATGAAAATATTTGGCTTCTATTATCACCGACAATGGTGCTTCATCGTCTATAATCAATGGCACATAAGCCATAACGGATGGATTATAGCGTGAAACTCAACATGATGGGAAAGACTCAGCAATAGATGTATAGATTTCATATAATTGACATATATATACATCATTCAAGATGATTCATTATTGACTTGAGTGATGGCAGCGCACATGACTAACAACTCATAGCAAAGGATGTATGGCCAGAGCAGATTCGAGCATGATTCCTCTTGGAACCATTGCCCCAGACTTTAAATTATTCGAGCCGGCCTCGAACCAGTGGCGCACAATGGCGGATTGCACAGGCGAGCAAGGCATATTAGTGATGTTTATTTGTAATCATTGCCCCTATGTAAAGCAGTATAACGAGGAATTGGCACGATTAGGTCGAGATTACTTATCGCGTGGAATCGGCATTGTCGCGATTAATTCCAATGATATTGAAGCCTATCCCGATGACGCTCCCGATAAAATGGTGTTGGAAGTTGAAAAACATGCCTATGAGTTCCCTTACCTCTTCGACGAGACGCAGGCCATCGCTAGGGCATATCAGGCAGAATGCACGCCTGATTTTTTTCTATTCAATCGATCATTAGCGTGTGTTTATAGAGGGCGATTAGATGAGGCCACTCCAGGTAATTCCAAACCGGTGACGGGGATTGATTTGCGCACAGCTATGGAGTCATTGTTGAGAGGTGTTGACATACCTACTCAGCAAACACCGAGTATGGGATGCAGTATTAAATGGAAAAAAGGCTTAATCTAAGGGCATAGAGAGCTTTTCATAGCCATTCCATTAGGGGGGGTTACTTGCGACAACCGCCTAAGTCGTGGAAAATACTGACGCTTTGTGCGATCGCCTTCATACATCGCGATGGTTAGGGTTCTTCTATTTTATATGCGTTGGCGTCTAATGATGCTTCTTTTAACTTACCTTAAGATAAAGATACGTGGATAAGCAAAAACAATTGGCTAACGCCATAAGAATATTGAGTATGGATGCTGTTCAGCAGGCGAAATCTGGACACCCTGGAGCGCCGATGGGGATGGCAGACATTGCTGAAGTACTGTGGCGCAAACATCTTAACCACAATCCGACAGATCCGCATTGGATAAATCGTGATCGTTTCATACTATCGAATGGTCACGGTTCCATGCTGATTTATGCGCTTTTGCATCTCAGTGGCTATGACCTGACGATGCAAGACCTGAAAGATTTCCGTCAATTACACTCCAAAACTGCCGGCCATCCCGAGGTCAATGAGGCGCCTGGTGTTGAGACCACCACGGGTCCGCTAGGGCAAGGCTTGGCTAATGCGGTGGGTATGGCACTGGCTGAGAAAATGCTTGGAGCTCAGTTTAATCAGCAAGATATCAGCATAATTGATCATTTTACCTATGTTTTCGCCGGAGATGGCTGCTTGATGGAGGGAATTTCTCATGAGGCCTGTTCTCTTGCTGGTACCCATAATTTAGGGAAATTAATCGTTTTTTATGACGATAATGGCATTTCTATCGATGGTGAAGTGCAGGGGTGGTTCACCGAAGACATTCCGCAGCGATTTGAGTCCTATGGATGGCAGGTGATTCGAGAGGTCGATGGCCACAATGCTGCCAGCATAGATGAAGCCATAAAGCTGGCTAAACAAAATTCGTCTCAGCCCACATTGATCGACTGTAAGACTGTGATCGGGCAAGGGTCGCCGAATAAACAGGGCACTTCAGGCATTCATGGTGCTCCACTGGGTGATGAGGAAATTCAATTGGCGCGTGAGACATTGGGTTGGTCGCATCCTCCTTTTGAGATTCCTGATGATATTTATGCGCAGTGGGATGCAAAAACTGCCGGTCAGGCCAAACAAGCGCAGTGGGACGAGCAGATGCAGGCATATACTCAACAATATCCTCAGCAAGCAAAAGAATTATTACGACGCTGTCTCGGTGAATTACCTGAACAGTGGGCGCAACAATCTCAGCAAGCACTTGCCACTATAGTCGCGGAGGCCAAGACTGCTGCTACGCGCAAAGCCTCAGAGCGAGCACTTGAAGGTATCGGCCCATTACTACCAGAACTTACGGGAGGATCGGCTGATCTGACGGGCTCTAATAATACTTGGTGGTCAGGGTCCAAAGGCGTGGTGCCGGAGGATGCTTCAGGCAACTACATATATTACGGCGTGCGTGAATTCGCCATGTCGGCGATGATGAATGGCATGGCATTGTATGGTGGGTTTATTCCTTACAGTGGAACATTCTTAACTTTCTCAGATTACGCGAGAAACGCTGTGCGTATGGCAGCGCTCATGGATACACATTGTCTATTTGTATATACGCATGATTCTATCGGTCTGGGGGAAGATGGCCCCACGCATCAATCGGTTGAGCACTTCGCTAGTCTCAGAAGTATTCCTAACTTAATGGTGTGGCGACCCTGTGACACAGTCGAATCCATGGTGGCATGGATGACTAGTATCGACATGAAAAAACCCACAGCGATGGGATTCTCCAGACAAAACGCAACTTTCATGACGCGCTCAGAGGAGCAGATTGCCGCTATTCGTAAGGGCGCTTATGTGTTGTTTGAGAATGAAATCGAGTGCCAACTGATTATTATTGCTACTGGAACCGAGATGGAAATTGCTCTGCAAGCAGGGCAACGATTAGCAGCAGAGAATGTTGGCGTGCGAGTGGTTTCTATGCCAAGCACTAATGTATTTGATCTACAAAGCGATGAATACAAAAACGCTGTGTTACCGAACAATGTACGGGCACGGATTGCAGTTGAGGCAGGTGTGACAGATTTTTGGCGCAAATATGTAGGCCTAGATGGAGACGTTGTGGGCTTGGACGAGTTTGGTCTGTCGGCTCCGGGGGGTGTACTGATGGAGCATTTCGGTTTTACTGCCGATAACGTATATAAACGCGCTAAAGCATTAATCTAGATTTAAGACTTTATAACGAGGAAGCAAGATGGCAATTAAAATTGCAATTAACGGATATGGAAGAATCGGTCGCAACATTTTACGCGCATTATATGAGTCTGGCCGTACTGATGAAATTCAAGTGGTGGCAATTAATGACTTAGCTGATGCCAGCACCAATGCACACTTAACTCAATATGATTCAGCTCATGGTAAGTTTAATGCGGATGTTTCATTAGAAGGTGATTACATGATCGTCAATGGTGATCGCATTCGCGTATGCAGTGAAAGAGATCCCGCCAAACTGCCTTGGGGAGAATTGGGTGTTGATGTGGTACACGAGTCGACTGGATTTTTTGCCAGTAAAGAGAAGGCCTCTGCCCATCTTGCCGCCGGTGCAAAAAAAGTCATTATCTCAGCACCCGGTGGAAGTGATGTTGATGCGACAGTGGTTTATGGAGTCAATCATGATATTTTGAAATCTTCCGATACAGTTATTTCTAACGCCTCTTGCACCACTAACTGTCTGGCCCCATTGGTTAAACCTTTGCATGAGAAGATTGGTCTTGAGCACGGTTTGATGACGACTATTCATGCCTACACCAATGATCAAGTGCTGACAGATGTTGCGCACTCTGACTTGCGTCGTGCACGTTCGGCTACACAATCTATGATCCCTACCAAGACTGGTGCTGCACTAGCCGTGGGCTTAGTATTGCCAGAGATGAATGGTAAGCTGGATGGTTTTGCCATGCGTGTTCCTACTATAAACGTGTCGATTGTGGATTTAACTTTCCAAGCGTCTCGTGATACCAGTGTGGAAGAAGTTAACAAAATCATGTTGGAAGCTTCTCAAGGCGCGTTGAAGGGTGTGTTGGCGTATAACGATCAGCCACTAGTGTCATGTGATTTTAATCATAATCCGGCTTCATCAATTTTTGAGTCTACCTTGACTAAAGTGATGGGTGGCACTCTAGTTAAAGTGCAATCATGGTACGACAATGAGTGGGGTTTCTCTAATCGCATGCTCGACACCACAGTGGCATTATGCAACGCAGAATAGCGTTGGGAATTTTCATGATTGAAGGTATATGCCCAATTTAATAGAAATGCACGACCTATCTCTGAGCGGACAGAGAGTCTTAATTCGTCAAGACCTAAATGTGCCCATCCATGATGGTAAAATCACTAACGATGCTCGCATACGAGCTTCTTTGCCGACTTTACAGTATGCACTTAAGCAAGGTGCTGCTGTGATGGTGATGTCGCACTTGGGGCGACCGGTGGAGGGCGAATATGACGAGTCTCTCAGTCTCGCCCCTGTGGCCGCTGCGTTGACGGCGGCGTTAGGAGTACAAGTTAATCTAGTCCGTGACTGGATTGAAGGTGTTGATATTGAGCCAGGGCAGATCGTGTTGTGCGAAAATGTTCGATTTTTAGATGGCGAGAAAAAGTCTGCCCCTGAGCTATCACGAAAAATGGCAGCTTTATGTGATGTATTTGTTATGGATGCATTCGGCACCGCGCATCGTGCGCAAGCTTCTACTTATGGCGTAGCTGAATTTGCTCCTATTGCTTGTGCAGGACCATTATTGAGCGCTGAGCTGCATGCTCTAGCGCAAGCTTTGGAGACCCCCGCACACCCGATGGTGGCAATCGTGGGTGGCTCCAAGGTGTCGACAAAACTGGCATTGCTTGAACAGCTTATTAATAAAGTTGATCAGCTAGTCATTGGTGGAGGTATTGCCAATACCTTTATTGCCGCGGCAGGGTATTCTATTGGTCAATCTTTATATGAAGAAGATTTGCTCGATGTGGCAAAGAAGTTAATACAAAAAGCGCAAGCGACAGGGACTCAAATTCCTATACCCACAGATGTCGTATGTGCGAAAAGTTTTTTAAAACAAGCAGAAGCTGAAATAAAATCTATCGGTTCGGTAGCCGATGATGATTTGATTTTGGATATAGGCCCTGAAAGTTGTCAGCAAATAGCTGCAATAATGAAGCAAGCAGGCACAATCGTATGGAATGGGCCGCTTGGCGTGTTTGAATTCGATAATTTTGAACAAGGAACTAAAACGCTGTCATATGCTATTGCGGACAGTGATGCTTTTTCCATAGCGGGGGGAGGCGATACAGTCGCTGCAATTGATAAATTCAATATAGCGAATAAAATTTCATACATATCAACAGGTGGTGGTGCGTTTTTAGAATTTCTTGAGGGTAAGGTTTTACCTGCCGTTGAGATACTTCAGCAACGTACACCAGCAAAGGCACAATAACTATGATGCATCGACGCACCAAAATTATCACTACACTAGGTCCAGCCACAGACGATGAACAAGTCATGTCAGATATGATCGATGCGGGCATCGATCTTGTGAGATTGAATTTCTCACATGGCAGTATCGAAGAACATAAACGTCGTGTTGAAATGGTGCGACGTATTAGTAAAGAAAAACACTATAACGTCGGCATCCTGGGTGATTTGCAGGGCGCTAAATTACGTATTGGTCGCTTCAAGGAAGATAAAGTTAATATTCAGTCAGGTGATAAGTTCATCCTGGATGCAGAATTGGATTTAGAATCAGGGACAAAAGATGTGATTGGCTTTACCTACAAAGGTCTTGTCAATGATGTGGTAGCAGGTGATACATTGCTTCTTGATGACGGACGGATTTCACTGCACATTGACAGTGTTGAAGGTCCATTGGTGAAAACAACAGTGATGGTGGGTGGCGAGCTCTCGAGTAATAAAGGAATGAACCGCAAGGGGGGTGGCTTATCTGCGGCTTGCCTAACAGAAAAAGACCTTAAAGACATCAGCTATGCTAATGAACTAGATCTTGACTATATCGCTATCTCATTCCTTAAGCGTGCGGATGATATTTATCGAGTGCGTGAATTATTAAAAGATAATGGCAGTGATGCAGGTATAGTATCAAAGATAGAGACTTCTGAAGCGCTTGAAGTGATAGATGAAATTCTTGCAGCATCAGATGCGATTATGGTGGCACGTGGTGATCTTGGTGTTGAGATTGGTGACGCTGAGGTGCCAGGTGTACAGAAATCATTGATTTCAAAAGCGCAGAAGACCAATTGTTGCGTGATCACTGCAACGCAGATGATGGAATCTATGGTGCATAGCCCAATACCTACACGAGCAGAAGTTTCTGATGTGGCAAATGCTGTGCTTGATGGCACGGACGCTGTGATGACCTCAGGTGAGACCGCTGTGGGTGAGTATCCGGTAGAAGTGGTTAAGGCTATGAGTCGAGTATGCCGTGCATCAGAACACCGTGAAGCACAGAAAGGTGCGCGCAGAATTCAAGAAGGGGCGGAACGAGTCGATAAAGCCATTGCGATGTCGGCTATGTATTTAGCCAATCATCTCAATGTTGCGGCAATTGCCGCTTTAACTGAATCCGGAACCACGGCTCTGTGGATGTCACGCATTAGTTCATCGATTCCAATATATGCACTTACGCGACATGTAAAAACGTTACGCAGAGTGACACTTTATCGCGGTGTATTTCCAGCTAAGCTTGATTTTCTTGGTAAAACTCACGCGCAAGTGAATCATGCTGCCGTTGACGTCTTGAAAGAGTGTCATGAAGTGGTCGATGGTAATTTAGTGATTCTGACTAAAGGTGATTTAATGGGTGTCGACGGTGGTACTAATGCTATGAAAGTCCTGCAAGTCGGTAACATAGTAGAAGAAGAGAATGATCCGGAATATGTAGGATAGTGATTCCTGATTGGTATGATGATTGATTATAGGAAGATATGGAGAACGGTATGAGTGAAGAACTTAAACAGATAGCGAAGGCCATGGTAGCCCCCGGTAAAGGCATACTGGCAATGGATGAGAGTCACCCCACTTGTGGCAAGCGCTTCAAGAAATTAGGCATCCCAGAAACAGAACAAATGCGCCAAGCTTATCGTGATATGTTGGTCACCACTGCAGGTTTATCAGATTACATCAGTGGTGCTATTTTGTTTGATGAGACCATACGACAGACGCTACTCGATGGTACGCCATTTCCTGAATATCTCGCCAACAATGGCATCATTCCAGGGATCAAAGTGGATGCAGGAGCAAAAGTATTGGCCGGTCATGAAGATGAAAAGGTGACAGAGGGATTGGATGGACTCAGAGAGCGATTGGCAGAGTATTATCAATTAGGCGCGCGTTTTTCTAAATGGCGTGCGGTAATTACCATTGGCGATAATATTCCAAGTATGGCTTGTCTTGAAGCTAATGCTCATGGATTGGCTCGTTATGCAAAACTCAGCCAAGAAGCAGGCATCGTTCCTATTGTTGAGCCGGAAGTGCTTATGGATGGCACGCATTCCATCGAACGTTGTTACGAGGTGACTGAGTTAGCACAACGTATGACATTCCAACAGCTCCATACTCAAGGGGTGTTGATGGAGGGTATGGTGCTTAAGCCGAGTATGGTGATTTCAGGTGCTGACGCAGAAAATCGAGCAGATGTTGAGACAGTCGCTCAGCAAACTGTGCGCTGTTTAATGCACACGGTACCTGCCGCTGTACCGGGCATTGCTTTCCTTTCTGGTGGGCAGTCTGATACAGAAGCGAGTTCTCACTTAAGTGCAATGCATAATTTAGGGATTCAATTGCCATGGAACTTAACTTTCTCTTATGGAAGAGCTCTGCAACAGTCAGCGATGTCTACATGGAATGGTGATGAAGCTAATGTGGCTGCAGCTCAAGCTGTATTACTTGAACGTGCACGTTGCAATGGTAAGGCAGCACTTGGTGAATATAGTGCTGACTAATTTCTTGAGTGAGTAGTATCAAGTGTCAAGCTTATTAAAAAGCCCGCTTATGCGGGCTTTTTTGTGTTGAGTTATTAATGGTAAGTTTATTAGTAGTGGGGTGGTTGTTCACTCTGATTTTGATTATTGGGTAACAGAGCCTGCATATGCTTTAAGTTATCTTGTAAACGTTGATTCTTAAGTTCTAATTGATCAATTTGCTGTTGCATATTAATCACTACTTGATTGAGTGATTGAATTAAATCCTCTTGATATGCCAGTTGGGTTTCAATATCAACTAAACGATCTTCGGGCGTAGTCATTCAAAGTGCCTCTATTAAATGGATGAGTTGCTCAATGGCATGATTTTTATCATCGTCATCGCTGTGGGGGAAAGCAACAATTGGAATAGATAATATTAACTTTAAGTCCTCATAATTATTCATATTATGATCTGCATTTGGTTGGCATTGATTGAGCACTATGGCTAAAGGATTTAAGTTGCGTGCTTTGAGTGCTTCTAAGCATAGCAGTGTTTGATTAATGCAGCCCAATCGATCATTGATGACTAAAATCACATCAGCATTTAATGCTTGCGCTAAGTCAGCATTCAAACCGTCAGAACATAAAGGTGAGTATAAACCGCCCGCGCCTTCAACGATTAAAAAGTCTGATGCCTGAGAATTGTTTGGTTGACACAACTCTACTAAT
>Ga0181566_10003804_pt1 | contig 12346 bp, 11 predicted proteins | sample 101ome_15_FD_133762 | JGI IMG/M metagenome (GOLD analysis project Ga0181566, IMG submission 133762) | Coastal salt marsh microbial communities from the Groves Creek Marsh, Skidaway Island, Georgia - 101402AT metaG (megahit assembly) | ecosystem: Environmental > Aquatic > Marine > Intertidal... | reverse complement strand
CCTTATCCTTCTGTAATCTTAAAAGAAATACTATACAAAGAAGCTTGTCTTGCTCTTAAAAGCTTTTCGTTATAATTCCGTCAATGAAAAAAACAGAGTTTAAAGTCCATTCACCATATCAACCTGCTGGGGATCAGCCACAGGCTATAGAAACTTTAAGTAAATCTGTTCTTGATGGAAATCGTTACCAAACTCTTGAAGGTGTGACAGGTTCAGGAAAAACTCATACTATGGCTCGCATTATTGAAAAGGTGCAGATGCCAACAATTATTATGACCCACAACAAAACTCTAGCAGCCCAGCTATACTCTGAGTTTAGGCAATTTTTTCCAGAGAATCATGTTGAGTACTTTGTATCATACTACGATTACTATCAGCCTGAAGCATACATTCCAAGGCAAGATCTTTTCATAGAGAAAGATTCAGCGATTAATGATGAACTAGAGAGGATGAGACTCTCTTCAACTGCAAACCTTCTCTCTTACGATGATGTTATTGTGATTGCATCTGTTTCTGCAAACTATGGTCTGGGAGATCCTGAAGAGTATCTCAACATGGTTCAAGCACTTGAAGTTGGAGATGAGATTTCACAAAAAAAACTGCTTTACAGATTAGTGGAGATGGGGTATACACGAAATGACACCTATTTTGATTCAGGGCATATTCGTGTCAATGGTGAAAGTCTTGATATTTATCCACCCTATTTTGAGCAAGAAGCGATTCGTATAGAGTTTTTTGGGGATGAAATAGAAGCAATATATACCTTTGAAGTGATTGACAACAAAAAACTAGAAGAACATAAAAGCTTTACTATTTATGCAACATCACAGTTTAGTGTCCGTCAAGAAAAAATGGCACTAGCGATAAAACGTATCGAAGAAGAGCTAGATGAAAGACTTGATTTTTTTCAAAAAGAAAACAAACTTGTAGAATACCAAAGGCTTAAACAAAGAGTTGAATTTGATCTAGAGATGCTTGAGACGACAGGAATGTGTAAAGGTGTTGAGAACTACTCTAGACTTCTTACAGACAAAAAACCTGGTGAAGCACCTTTTACACTTTTGGATTATTTCGCTCAAAACAATAAAGAATATCTGGTTATAGTTGATGAGTCCCATGTTTCCCTCCCACAATACCGCGGAATGTATGCTGGAGATAGAGCAAGAAAAGAGGTTTTAGTGGAGTATGGTTTTCGTCTTCCTTCAGCCTTGGACAATCGTCCACTTCAGATTGATGAATATATCAACAAAGCACCTCATTATCTTTTTGTCTCTGCTACGCCTGCAAATTATGAACTAGAGATTTCAGCAGTTAAAGCTGAGCAAATTATCAGACCAACTGGTTTACTAGATCCTGTTCTTGAAGTAAAAAGTTCTACAAACCAAGTGGAAGATATACACGACGAAATTGTAAAAACAGTTGTTAAAGATGAACGTGTTCTTATAACAGTACTTACAAAAAAAATGGCAGAGGCTCTAACAAAGTATTTAGCAGATCTTGGCATTAAAGTTCAATATATGCATTCAGATATAGATACAATTGAAAGAAACCAAATTATTCGATCTTTACGCCTTGGTGAATTTGACGTGCTTATTGGTATAAATCTACTTCGTGAAGGTCTTGATCTACCAGAAGTATCACTTGTAGCAATTTTAGATGCAGATAAAGAGGGATTTTTACGCAGTGAAACATCTTTGATACAAACAATTGGTAGAGGTGCTAGAAATGCAAATGGAAGAGTTATACTTTATGCAAACAAAATCACTGGATCTATGCAAAGAGCAATTGATACTACAACTAAAAGAAGAGAACTTCAGGAGAAACACAACCAAGTCCATGGGATTACACCTCAAACTACTATTAGAAAGCTCGATGAAAATCTAAAACTCGAAGAACATGGTAATCTCTACCAAAAACATAAAAAAGTTGATAAAATGCCAGCTTCAGAAAGAAAAGCAATTGTCAAAGAACTAATGATACAAATGAAACAAGCTGCAAAAGAACTAAACTTTGAAGAAGCGGCTCGGCTTCGTGATGAGATCGCAAAAATTAAACAACTATAGGAATTAAAATTATGGAAGACACGTTTAGCAATTTAGCTACTTATGGCTATATTGGATTATTTTTATACTCTTTAGGTGGAGGTTTTGTAGCACTTCTTGGTGCCGGAGTTCTTTCATATATGGGCAAGATGGATATTACGCTTTCTATTAGTATCGCTTTTATTGCAAATGCACTAGGCGATATCATGCTATTTTATATGGCAAGGTACCAAAAATCAATGATGATGGAAGGACTTCGAAAACACAGACGAAAGTTGGCTCTTTCCCATGTTATGATGAAAAAATATGGTTCTTGGATAATTCTGATTCAAAAATTCATATACGGTATAAAAACACTTATACCTATCGCAATTGGTCTTACAAAATATGATTTTAAGAAGTTTGCCTTTTTAAATGTCTTGAGTGCTGGAGTATGGGCTTTAGTTGTAGGACTTGGAGCATATTACTCAGGTGGGCCACTTGTAAGGTTAGCAGAACTTATTGGTGAAAAGCCTTGGATTGCTCCTTTGCTTCTTGTCTTTTTTGCTGGAAGCTTATGGTTCTATATGGAAAGTGCCACAAAGAAAAAAAGTTGATGAAATTAAAAAACTTCTCCTTGTTTCCTTTGTTCTCACAAATTTTACATTTGTAGTTCTGTTTGGAATAAATGAAGTTTTAAATATAAACAAATATAAAGACAACGGTACAGATATCCAAAAACAATATTGGTAATTTAAAAGTATGAGAAAAAGAGCTTAAGAAAGCAAGAAGCTAAGAATTAGCTTCCTACTATTGGTCCGTATGGAGCATAGTCTGGATGATCTCCATCTTGATATTTTTTATAATTTTCGATGAACATCTCAGCAAGCTCATCTCTGGTTTTATCAAAAAGTTCTTTATCTGCCCAAGCATTACGTGGATTTAAGACTTCCGGTTTAATATCGCCTAATGTTTTAGGAACTTGAAGTCTGAAAGTTTTTGTTACATCAAACTCACACTCTTTAATACTACCATCTAAAATAGCGTTTATACATGCACGTGTATCCTTAATGCTCATACGTTTACCAACCCCATAAGCTCCACCAGTCCATCCTGTATTTACAAGATATACATTTACTTCATGTTGGTCGATCTTTTCACCAAGAAGTTTTGCGTAGACAGTTGGATGGAGTGGTAAAAAAGCTTCACCAAAACATGCGCTAAATGTAGCCACCGGCTCTGTGATTCCACGTTCAGTTCCAGCAACTTTTGCAGTATATCCACTTAAAAAGTAGTACATTGCCTGATCACGTGTTAGTTTCGAGACTGGAGGGAGTACACCAAATGCATCTGCTGTTAAAAAGATGATATTTTTTGGATGTCCTGCCATAAGAGTTTTCTCATGGTTTTCAATATGTTCAATCGGATATGAAACACGTGTGTTTTCAGTTTTAGATGAATCTTCATAATCAACTTCACCTTCACCATACATCACAACATTTTCTAAAAGAGCGTTCGTTTTAATAGCATTATAAATTTCAGGCTCTGATTTTCCATCGAGATTGATAACTTTTGCATAACATCCACCCTCAAAGTTGAAAACACCATAATTATCCCAACCATGTTCATCATCACCAATAAGTGCACGATGTGGATCTGTACTTAAAGTAGTTTTACCAGTTCCACTTAAACCAAAGAACAGTGCAGTATCTCCAGCTTCACCAACATTTGCAGAACAATGCATTGGAAGTTTTCCTTCAAGTGGTAGCCAGTAGTTCATCATTGAAAAAATCCCTTTTTTCATTTCACCACCGTACCATGTACCACCAATAATGGCAATGTTGTTTTCAACATCAAAAAGTACAAAAACTTCAGAGTTAAGTCCATGTTCCTCCCATTTTTTGTTTACAACTTTACAAGCGTTAAGTACAACAAAATCAGATTGGAAAACTTCAAGCTCTGGTGGAGTAGGTCGGATAAACATATTTTTTACGAAGTGTGATTGCCATGCGATCTCTGAAACGAAACGTACAGAACGTTTTGAAGCAACACTTGAACCACAAAAAACATCAGTGACATATAGATCTTTACCTGAGAGTTGCTCCTGTGCTACCTCTAGAAGCTCATTAAAAACATCTTCAGAAACCTTCTGATTGACATCACCCCAAGCTATATACTTGTTTGAAGGGTCTCTATCGACGAAGTATTTATCTTTTGGGCTACGTCCAGTAAATATTCCCGTATCTACTGCCGTTGCACCTTTTTTTGTTTGTTCTACTTCACCATTTTTTAATTCGTGCTCAATCAACTCTTCATAACTTAGATTGTGAAAGACCTGACCGATATCCTTAAGTCCTAATTCTTCTAGCTGGGCTATCTTCATAATTAACTCTTCAAGTTTTTTTTTAAATGTTGAAATTATACACATACAAAACATAAATTAAGTATAAATATACAGACTTACTCTAAAAATAAAACTTTATCTTTTGATAAAAATTATCGAAAATAATTTTAAGATTTCTTTGATATAATTCTCATCTTTTTTATTCATCACATGAATTACTTGTTCGGGTAGCTCAGGGGTAGAGCACTTCGTTGACATCGAAGTGGTCGGAGGTTCAAATCCTCTCTCGAACACCATTTATTCTCAAAAATTCTTAAAACAAGCAATAATCTAAAGTTCTAAAAGTTTTAATGATCTTATCAAAAAAAATTTGCTTCCTATATACTTAACTCAAAAACTCTTTTTGAAGTTCATCAGCTGGAATTGGCTTAGAATAAAGATAGCCTTGAATCAAACTACATCCATTTTCAACTAAAAACTCTTTTTGTTCTTGTGTTTCAACACCTTCTGCAATAATCTTCAAATTCAAGTTTTCAGCTAGAGAAATCACAGCCTTAGATATAGCAATATCTTCTTCATCATCTGGTAGATCACGAATAAACGATTGATCAATTTTCAATTTATCTATAGGAAGACGCTTTAAATATGATAATGAGGAGTAGCCTGTACCAAAGTCATCAACTGCCAATCGTATCCCCAAATTACTAATTTCTTGAAGAATTTTAATAGCTTCTTCTGGCCGGGTCATAACTTGCCCTTCAGTTACTTCAAGTTCAATCCATTCTGCTTTACATTGTGTCTCAATCATTAAAGATTTTAAAACCTCAAAAAAATCTTTTTGTTGGAGTTGTTGTATGCAAAGATTTAGAGATACTACGCCTGGTTTTTTCCCCTGAGCATACCAATCTGAAACTTGTTGCATAGCATGTTTCATAACATATCTATCTACTTTAACTATCAAACCTGAAGACTCCGCTACAGGCATAAACTTAGCTGGTGAAACAATCCCCATACTTGGATGATTCCATCGTACGAGTGCTTCCATCCCTATCATAGTATCAGTTGTTCCATCAATTTGAGGTTGGTAGTACACTACAAACTCTTCATTTTCAAGACCCTGACGGATATTTGTTTCAAGCATAATTCTCTCAAAAGCTTTTTCTGTCATATCACTGCTGTAGTATTGAAAATTATTTCTCCCCTCATCTTTTGCTTTATACATAGCAGCATCTGCATATTTTAGAAGATCTATAGATGTTTCACCATCATCAGGATAGATACTAATCCCAATACTACTAGAGATAAAAAATGACTTATCATCTATTTTTACTGCTTCTTGAAGCGTTGCTAATATTTTTGAAGCAATCCATGAAACATCTTCACTTCTTACAATGTTTTCTAGAAGAACTGTAAACTCATCTCCTCCTAGCCTAGAAAGAGTGTCTTGTTTACGGATAACATTTTGAAGTCTTGAAGAGACCTCAACAAGTACATCATCACCCACATCATGCCCCACAGAATCATTAATCTCTTTAAAATGATCCAAATCAATAAATAAAACTGCAATTTTCGAATCAAGCTTTTTAGATTTTTCAATGGCATGTTCAAGTCGATCATAAAACAAAACACGATTTGCCAAACCTGTAAGTGCATCATGATGGGCTTGATAATGTAATGTATCTTTTTGTGCAATCAGTTCAGCTTTTTGCTCTTCTAGTTCTTTGTGTGTACTTTTAATAGAATCGATCATTGCATTTATAGTCTTCGCTAGAACAGAAACTTCATAAGAGCCTTTAATGAAAATTTTATTTAATGGAATTCCATTTCGTCCACTATGTTGAATCGTATAAATCATTGAAGAGATAGGTTTCAAGACAACATTTCGAATGTTTATGATTAAAAATAAAATAAGCACAGAGGAGATAATAAGAGCCTGAGAAAGCGTACGAACTATAATCTCATTTTTTGCCATATTTATATAATAATCAGTACTATAAATAGAAATCTTGCCAATCACACTTTCATCTTGACTATAAATATCTTCTGTATCAACATGATAGCTTTCATCAAGTATAAAACGGTGAAAAGAGTCTTCACTTTTATAGTCCAAAATCCCTTTTGTTTTATCTTTTACTTTTCCTGTAATATAAGCCTCTTTTCCCAATATGTTTCCCATATTATAATCTTCAACAACAATACCAACAACATTCTTATCATTCATATGATGCAAAATAAATTTTTCATATTCATTTACAGAATATGATTCAATGAATTTCGCTATGTTTTTATTCATGATGTTGATTTTAGACTTCGAGCTTTCTTTAATTTCAGAAACCATTTCAGACCTCTTTTCCTGATACAGCAAAAATGCGTGAGCTGACATCACAAGCAAAACAGTACCTACAATGATAATAATAAGATTAAAATATATAGAATTCTTATTTAGCTGATCATTCAATACCAAGGACATTCCTTTTGATTGTATGTATTTTTTTGTCAATATTTTCTTTAGAAACTGCTAAAACATTTAATTGAATGTTTTGTTCAACCTTTTTTCCATTTAAATGTTTATCCATAGCGATAACCGCTTCCTCTCCCATAAGATATGGTTGTTGCATCGCTGAAGCAAGCAGTTTTTCTTCTTTAATTAGTTCCAAAAACTCTGGTTCTGCATCAAATGTTAATAGGAGGATTTTTCCTTCTTTTTGCGTATCTTCGATCGCTTGCAAAGCAGCTTCATACTTATCCGAACCTTGTAACCATAATGCTCCTAAGTCTGGGTTTTTCTCTATTAGTTTTCTACTAAGTCTGTATGTTTCCTCCATCGAGAAACTTACTTGTTGTTCCAAACCTGCACCTTGAATATTAATCTCACGTAGTGCCTGCATGAAACCAGATGTACGAAGCTGCCCGTTAAGCCTTTTTTGAGGAATAGCTACAATGCCTACTTTTTTGTTTTCCCACCCTCTTTTAAGCATCTCTTTACGAAGTACTTTTCCTATCTGATATGCACCATCGAAGTTATCTGAGGATACAAAAGAGACATATTTACCACTATCTGTACCAATGTCAGAAATAACAACAGGAATATTCGCTTCTTGTGCAAATTTTAAAATTGTTGTACACGCAGATGAACCAGTTGGTGAAACTACAATCCCATCAACTTTTTCTCGAATAGCTTTAATGGTAAATTGCAACTCTTTTTTAGGACTATTATCAGAGCTAAAAACTTCGAGTTGATACCCTAACTCTTTAGATTTATTCAAAACTCCCCGATTCATTATCTCCCAAAACGGGATACTTAAATCAGAAACAATATATACTAATCTTTTTTTATGCTCACTTTGATTTGCGGACAAAGAAACATTAAAAATCAGTAAAAATAAAATGAAAAAAATATGAACTTTGTGTGTCACAACCCTAGCCTCCTAGCAATTATTTTTTTATATTTACCACCAATACTCAAGTTGCACTCCCAAATTTGAGCCTGATGTTTTATTTGCATAATACGCAGTTCCAATCTGCCCTTTTGCATCTTCATTCCATCTAGCATATGTATAAAACAAACGAAGAACAGGACGTTCCCAAATACCTTTATCAAGTGCAAACTCAATTGCAGGAGTTGCTTTAGTAAGAGAATATCTTTTTGATTGAAGTTCATCCTTAAGAGTATCGTAGCCAAGTTCAAATAATACACGTACATTTTTATGATAGAACCAATATGGCCTTACTCCTAAAGAAAGCCATTCCTGCTTTGTAGCTGAAAAACTGCTGTCATCTTTAAGTTCGTAAACCAAATTACTCATCAATCCCCAAACACTATTTTGAAGGTCATTATAATTAATAAACCTCCAAGTTTTAGAACTCTCAATACTACTACCCTGATCTATAAGGCTCTCAACTAAAGGTTCCTGAAGATATGGTGAATACGAACCTGCACCTTTGGCTAAAGATTTACCGTAAAAAATTCCTGTTGTACTAGATCCTTGCATTTCAAAAAGCTTTTGAAATAAGCTTTTATCTTTATACGTAAGACCTATCGTGTATCCATCTAACTTGTCAGTTGTCTGAGAATTTTGAAATGTTTTTCCATCAAGTTGCATATAATTTAAAAACAGGGTAAATTCAGAGTTCTCTTGTTCACGACTTAAACGAAGATCATGACTTGTAAAAAGTACTTTTTCATCCTCTACAATCTGTGCTGGATCTACTTCATTAAACATAAAACTATAAGAGAGTTTTACTCCTTCGAGTTCAAGATTATTAACACCAAAACCATCCCCACTCATATTGAAAAAGAAATAATCAGTCATATGAGAGTCATAACGTTTATACCAACGTCGTCCTATCCAGAAAGATGCAGTATTATCAAAGAGATTAAAAACTTCTGTATACAAACCATCCGTTCTTAAATAATCAACTTTGTCATTATTGGCGCCGAGAAATACGGGTAAGATTTCGGTATGAATTTTGACTCCATTGTCTAAATTCATCTCATGAAAGAGTGAGAGTTCACCCCATGTTTCACATTCATTTCCAAGTCTATATTTAGAACCTGCACCTGGAACTTTGAAACAGACTCTCTCTTTTTGATCTTGCAAAGAGGTTTGTACTCTGAAATACCCATGAGATCCAAAACTATTTTCAAGTGCAAAGAGACTTAGAGAAAATAAACTTGCAACGAGTATAAATACTTTTACCATTGCATCCCCTTAGTGAAAAAAGAATAATGTTTATTATATTATACCTCGTACAAATCTAGCTTAAATGTCGATTTTTACCCATATTAAAGCATACCTAATGCTAACTTTGCATCCTCACTCATTTTATCTTGATTCCAAGGTGGATCAAAAACAAGTTCTGGATAGAGTTGTAAAATCCCCTCATCTTCAATTAAATACTGAATATTTTTTACTTGATCAACTAAACTCTCACTCACTGGACATGCAGCAGATGTAAGTGTCATTGTTATAAGGCACTCTGTTATTTCACCTTGTTTTTGACACTCTACCCCATAAATCAAACCCAAATCATAAATATTGACAGGGATCTCTGGATCATAAATTTCTCGAAGTTTTTCAATAATTTTTTCTTTTAAACTCTCATACCCCATCATCAGCTTCCTTACACTCTTGTACAAATCGATATATAACATTTAAAAATGCTTCAAGACCTTGTTGTCTTACGGGGCTTAGTAACTCCATAACACCCATTTGAAATAATAATTTCGTGTCAAACTTCAATACCTCATCGGGTGTTCTATTATTAAAAATACTTAGAAGTATTACAAGCATCCCTTTTGCTATAATTGAATCTCCATCTGCTTCAAGCAATACTTTTCCATCTTTAAACTCTTTGTGAAGCCATGCTAAAGATGAACATCCTTTAATAATATTTTCTTCAGTTTTATACTTTGGATCAAACTCTTTGGCTTCTTTTGCGTAATCTAAAATATACTCCATTTTTGCATCTTTATCATCAAAGAGTTCTAAATCTTGTTTATACACGTCAACTTGTTCATTCATAGTCATAATAGATCCTTTTTTTCATAAACTTGTTCAAAATTTTCTCGAACTTTTTTAGAAAACTCTGGCTTACTTATTGCATCTATAAGTGTATTTGCAAAAGAACTTACAAGAATTTGTTTTGCCTTTTTTACTTCAATTCCACGAGAGCAAAGATAAAACAAAGCATCTTCATCAAGAGAACCAATTGTAGAGCCGTGCGATGCCTCTAGTTCATCAGTATATATCTCTAACTGAGGCTTAGCATACATATGTGCATTAGAATCTAGCAAGATTGCTTTTGAATTTTGAAAAGCACTTGAATACTTCGCATCGTGAGCAACTGTAATCTTTGAGTCAAATATACCAGTTGCTTTTTCATGTAAAATTGTTCTTGCCTCTTGCACACTTTTAGCATATGCTTTATTATGATGAACCTGGGCAATATTTCCTCTTTTAGTTTTATGAGTTCCAAATACTAGATGTGCAAGATCAGCTCTAGAAAATTCATCTAAATCGATTTTATAGATATGCAAAACATCTGTTTGTCCCATATCAAAACTTTTCAGTTCTAAACTCGCATGATCCTTTACACAAAAACTGTGTGAACCTAAAATATCTAAACTATTTTCACCAAGTGTTTCACCACGGACCCATGTAAGGTCTGCACTACTCAAGAGTTCAACATCAACTCCATACAAAATCTTGTTTTGTCTTACTCCTTCATATGAAAAATTCTCATATATATTTGCATGTACAGATTTCCCAACTTGTACAACAACTCTATAAGATAGTGCATTGTCAGAGTCATCAACAATATGCTCTATCTCAAAACTTATATCTTTATCCAACTCGATAAAAATCAACTTTTCTACTAAAGAGTGGGAAAAATAATAAAGAGGATCAAAATGATTTTGATCAACATTAAAATTTTCCAACTCAGATATTTTCACACCTTTTGGAAACTCCTCAACAGCTCCATTTTTTATGCACAGTTGTTTACCCTCTTTAGCAGATGAACAACAATGAGGTGTAGAAGTGTACTGCGTCTGTAAAAAAGCTTGTACAGAAAAGTTTTTGAAGTGTTGTGTTTTGACATATTCAGATTTCACTCTTTTGATCTGTTGAAAAAATGGGTGTGCGGCATCAATTCTATTTTCTAGTATCTCTAACATCATAGATCCTTTTGAATCGCGTCATAACCCTCTGATTCTAATAAGTCAACAAGTTCAAAACCACCTGTTTTGACAATTTTTCCATCTTGTAATACATGTACAATATCTGGAGCAATATAATCTAAAATTCGTCTATAGTGCGTAATTATTAAAAAAGTTCTTTTGGAATCTTTGAGTCTATTTATACCTTCTGCTACTGCCTTAAGAGCATCAATATCTAATCCAGAGTCAATCTCATCCAACAGAATCAAATCTGGTTCTAAAATTTCCATCTGCAGTATCTCATTTCTCTTTTTTTCACCACCTGAAAAACCTGCATTTAAAGATCGTGCAATCATATCTGGACTCATTCCAAGCTCTTGCACATGTTTTCTCATTAATTTCAAAAAGTCTGCTGCATTTGTCTCTTTCTTCTCTAAATACCTCTCTTTTGCATTCAAAGCTGTTCTTAAAAAATATGCATTATTGACACCATCAATCTCAACAGGATTTTGAAAACTTAAAAAAATCCCTTTAAGCGCTCTCTCTTCAGGAGATACATCTACAATATTCTCCCCCTTATACATAATACTTCCTTGCGTAACATCTACATCATAATGGCCAACAATTGCCTTTGTCAAAGTAGACTTTCCTGAACCATTCTTGCCCATTAAAACATGGACTTTCCCCTTTTCAAGCTGAAGATCCACACCTTTAAGTATCTCTTTATTACCAATATTTATATGTAAATTATCTATATGTATCATCCTACACTTCCTTCAAGAGTTAAATTTAACAACTCTTTTGCTTCAACTGCAAACTCCATAGGGAGCTGAGCAAAAACCTCTTTACAAAATCCATGAACAATCATAGAAACTGCATCTTCCTCACTCATTCCACGTTGGCGTAAATAAAACAATTGCTCATCACTAATTTTAGATGTAGTCGCTTCATGTTCCACTTGTGCATTTGCATTTTTAGAGTCCAAATATGGGAAAGTATGTGCTCCACACTCTCCACCGATAAGTAAACTGTCACATTGACTAAAATTTCTCGCACCACTTGCTTTTGGTGAAACTTTTACAAGTCCACGATAACTATTTTGTCCTCTCATTGCGGATATACCTTTTGAGACAATAGTAGACCTTGTATTTTCTCCTATATGGATCATTTTTGTTCCTGTATCAGCTTGTTGAGCCTTTGAAGTCACTGCTACGGAATAAAACTCTCCAATAGAGTTATCCCCTTTTAATATACAACTTGGATATTTCCAAGTAAGTGCTGAACCCGTTTCTACTTGAGTCCATGAGATTTTAGAGTTTT
>Ga0181566_10003796_pt1 | contig 12362 bp, 9 predicted proteins | sample 101ome_15_FD_133762 | JGI IMG/M metagenome (GOLD analysis project Ga0181566, IMG submission 133762) | Coastal salt marsh microbial communities from the Groves Creek Marsh, Skidaway Island, Georgia - 101402AT metaG (megahit assembly) | ecosystem: Environmental > Aquatic > Marine > Intertidal zone... | reverse complement strand
CCCATGACCGCATGGTCTCGCTGAGCCTGTCGGACCCGTTCTGCGTGGACCGGCACCGGGAGTCCTTCCGCGCGCTGGTGAGCGAGCATGTGGACATCCTGTTCGCCAACGAGGACGAGATCACCTCGCTCTACGAGGCCGACGACTTCGATACGGCGCTCCAGCATGTGCGCCAGGACTGCCGGATCGCGGCGCTCACCCGTTCCGAAAAGGGCGCCGTGGTGGTCGCGGGCGACGAGGTGCATGTGGTCGATGCCGAGCCGGTTTCCGCGGTCGTCGATACGACGGGCGCCGGCGACCAGTTCGCCGCCGGTTTCCTGCACGGGTTTACCCGCGGCGACGATCTCGCGACCTGCGCGCGGATCGGCGCGATCACGGCGGCGGAAGTGATCGATCATGTGGGCCCGCGCCCGCAGGTCGATCTCGCCGCGCTCGTGGCCGCACGCCTCGCCGGCTGACACCCTGGCCGGGACGGCATCGCGATGAGCCTGCTCGCGATCAAGGCCCTCGCCATCCTGGTGATCCTGCTCACCGCCATTCTCGGCGGGCTGGCGGCGATGCGCACCCGGCGCGCGCGGGATGCCGACCGCCTGTTCGCCCTGGGCTCGCTGTTCGGCGCGGGGGTGTTCCTCGGTGCCGGCCTGATCCACGTGCTGCCGGACTCGGTCGGCCTGTTCGCCCAGCTCTATCCGGGGATCGACTATCCGGTGCCGTTCGCGATCGCGGCGATCGGCCTGATAGCGGTGCTCGCGGTGGACCGGCTCGGTCATTGGCTGCAGGCGCGCGCCGATACGGTTCGCCACGCGGGTGACGGCGCGTCGGGCACCGCTTCGGCGATGATCCTGCTGATGGTGCTGTCCTTCCACTCGATCCTCGCGGGCGCGGCGCTGGGTGTTGAGGATTCGGCGGCCAATTCGCTCGTCCTCCTGCTGGCGGTCGTCGCGCACAAGGGCAGCGCCGCCTTCGCGCTGACGTCGGGCCTCCTGCGCGCCGGCCCGGCGGGGGATTCCCCGCGCCGGGTCCGCGTGCTGCTCATGCTGTTCGCGGTCATGACGCCGCTGGGCATCCTGCTCGGCACCGGGCTGCAGGCGACGCTCGACGGGAATGCCGCGCGGATCGCCGAGACGTTGTTCGACGCGTTCGCCGCAGCGACCTTCGTCTATGTCGCCACGCTCGAGATCATCGGCCCGGAGTTTCGCGCGCACGGGCGCAGCAGCGCGAAGCTGGGGGCCCTGACCGCCGGGCTCGCGGTGATGGCGCTGGTGGCGCTCTGGCTCTAGGCGGCGCGCCGGCTAGATCGGGACTACTCTTCCGCGCGCCACAGCGTCTCGAGCCGGAGCCCGTAAACCGGGACCTCGGCCGGGCGGGCGATCCGTGACCAGTAGGCGATGCGCTGGCCCGCGTCGTGGTAGAGCGGCAGCACGTAGCGGTTCCACATCAGGATCCGGTCGAGCGCCCGTGCGGCGGCGACCAGCTCCGCGCGGTCGCGGGCCGCGCCGAGCGCCGCGATCATCGCGTCGATCGCCGGGTCCGACACCCCGGCCCAGTTGCGCCCGCCCGGCTGTTCGGCGGTCTTCGAGCTCCAGTAGTTCTGTTGCTCGTTTCCCGGCGACAGGGTGACGCCCCAGAAGCCGAAAACCATGTCGAAGTCGCAGGAATCGATCAGGCCCTGGAACTGGGCGGACTCGACCAGCCGTACCGTGCTCGTGATTCCGAGCCGCTTGAGGTTGCGGCCGTAGGCGAGCGCGATGCGCTCGTTCGACGGGCGCCGGATCGTGATCTCGATCCGGAAGGCCTCGCCCGCATCGTTGACCCGGGCGCCGTCCCGCACCGTCCAGCCGGCCTCCGTCAGCAGGTCCGCGGCGCGCTTCAGGTTGGCCCGGGGCCGCCCGGAGCCGTCGGTCGTCGGTGGTGCGTAGGGCGGGCCGAAGACCGCGTCGGGGATCTTGCCGCGCCAGGGTTCGAGGAGGGCCAGCTCCTGGCCCGCCGGCGGGCCCACGGGCGCCATGTCCGAGCCCGAGAACATGCTCCGCGTCCGGGTGTAGCCGTCATGCAGCAGGGTCTTGTTGAGCCACTCGAAGTCGAAGGCAAGCGTGAGCGCCTCGCGCACCCGGATATCCGCGAACTTGCCGCGGCGCAGATTGAAGGCAAGCGCGCTCAAGCCTGACGGGGTGCCGGTCTGCAGCACATCGCGCGTGACCGCGCCCTCGCGGGCGGCGGGAAAGTCGTACTGGGTCGCCCAGCGCGCCGCGTCGCCCTCGTAGCGGAAGTCGTAGTCGCCGCTCTTGAAGGCCTCGAGCGCGACCGAGGCGTCGCGGAAGTAATCGAACCGGATCGCATCGAAGTTGTGCTGCCCGCGGTTTACCGCGAGGCCGTTGCCCCAGTAGTCCGGATTGCGCCGGAACGACAGCCCGCGCCCGGTATCGACATCCGCGATCGTGTAGGGGCCGCTGGCGAGCGGCGGTTCCAGCGTCGTGGCGTCGAAGGTGCGGTCCGCCCACCAGGCCTTCGACAGGATGGGCATGAAGCCCGCGACGAGGAGCGGTAGCTCGCCGTCCCTGTTGTCCACGAAGGTGAAGCGCACATGCCCGGGCTTCGTTTCCTCGACGGTCGCGACACGCGCCCAGGTGGCCCGCGCGTTGGGGCTCCCCTTGGCCTTGAGGGTCTCCCAGCTGAAGATCACGTCGCCGGCCGTCACGGGGGAGCCGTCGGAGAAGCGCGCTTGCGGCCGCAGCTTGAACTCGACCCAGGCGCGGTCGGGCGGCGTCTCGATGGTCTCCGCCAGGAGGCCATAGAGCGAGAAGGGTTCGTCGCGGCTGCGCTTGGCGAGGGTCTCGAAGTAGATGCCGAATCCGTGGTGCAGCCCGGCCGCGGGCTTGCCCCGGATGATGTAGGGGTTGAGGGAATCGAAGGTGCCGGTGGCGTGCAGGCGGAGCTCGCCGCCCCGGGGCGCATCCGGGTTTACATAGTCGAAATGGGTGAAGCCGGCGGCGTATTTCGGCGCGCCCAGCATGGCGATCCCCGCCTCGGGCGCGGCGTCCGCGAGCGGCGCGCCGGCGAGGCACAGGGCGGTCGCGGCGGCGAGGGCGCGAAGGCAGTGGAAGGTGGCGTGACGCATGGCTCGGGCGGTCCGTTCGGGCAGGGTCTTGAACGCCCGCGAATATAGCGCCCGCCGTGAGTCGAAATTGCGGCGGCTAGGCGAACTCGTTCTTGAGGTCGAGGGCGTAGCCCGCCGAACGAACCGTGCGGATCAGGTCGTCCGTGCCCGGCAGGTTCATGGCCTTGCGCAGCCGGCGGATGTGGACGTCGACGGTGCGCGGCTCGATATAGGCATCGTGGCCCCAGACCGAATCGAGCAGCTGCTCGCGCGAGAAGACGCGGCCGGGATGCTCCATCAGGAAGCGCAGGAGGCGGAACTCGGTCGGCCCGAGCTCGACCGGCGCGTCGGCCCGGCTCACACGGTGGGTCGTGAGGTCCATGGCGATGTCGCCATAGGTCAGGAGGTCCTGGTCGAAGGCCGGGCGGGTGCGGCGCAGGACGGCGCGGACGCGCGCCACCAGCTCGCTGGGCGAGAAGGGCTTGACCACATAGTCGTCGGCGCCGGCGTCGAGGCCGCGAATCCGGTCGTCCTCCTCGCCGCGGGCGGTCAGGAGGATGATCGGGAGGTCGCGCGTCTCCGGGTTACGGCGGATGCGCCGGCAGATCTCGATGCCCGAGACATAGGGGAGCATCCAGTCCAGCAGCACCAGGTCGGGCCGGCGCTCCTCGACCGCCAGCAGCGCCTCGTCGCCGTCGCGGGCGACCTGGGCCTGGAAGCCGGCCTTCTCGAGATTGTAGGACAGCAGCTCCACCAGGGGCGGCTCGTCTTCGACGATCAGGACATTGGGTTGCAGGTTGCTCAACTTCGGCTCTCGGTCGGTGACTAGCTGGGATCGACGACGGTGATGCTCGCCTGGTCGGCCTTCGGCCGAGCCTCGTCGAGGGCGACGCCCTCGACCTGGTAGTGGATCAGCTCGGAGATGTTCGTCGCCAGGTCGCCGATGCGCTCGATGTTGCGCGCGACGAACAGGAGATGCGTGCAGGCGGTGATGTTGCGCGCGTCTTCCATCATGTAGGTCAGGAGCTCGCGGAACAGGCTGTCGTACATGTCGTCGACCTCCTTGTCCCGGGCCCAGACCTCGCGCGCCATCTCGACATCGTTGTTGGAGAAGGCGTCGAGGACGTCCTTGATCATCTCGCGCACCAGCCGGCCCATGCGCGGGATGGTGAAGAGCGGCTTCACCGGCGGCATCTGGTTGAGCGCGATCGTGCGCTTGGCGACGTTCTTGGAATAGTCGCCGATCCGCTCGACGATCGGGGCGACCTTGAGCGCCGTCACGATGTGGCGGAGGTCGGTCGCCATCGGCTGGCGCAGGGCCAGCAGACGGATGGCGAGCTCGTCGATCTCCGCGTGGAGATCGTCGATCTGGCGGTCGTTCTCGATCGCGTCCTCGGCCAGCGACGAATCACGCCTCTGCAACGCCTCGATCGAGTTCTCGAGCTGGGATTCGGCGAGCCCGCCCATGCGGCTGAGGAGGTCGCTCAGCCGGCTCAGCTCCTCGTCGAAGGATTTGACGATGTGGTCGGTGGTCATCGGATGTCCTCCGTGGACCCGGCGCTCTAACCGAAGCGGCCGGTGATGTAGTCCTGGGTGCGCTTGTCGTCCGGGTTCGTGAAGATCATCTCCGTCGGGCCGGACTCGACGAGGTAGCCCAGATGGAAGAACGCGGTGCGCTGGCTCACGCGCGCGGCCTGCTGCATCGAGTGGGTGACGATCATGATCGTGTAGTTCTGGCGCAGCTCGTCCATCAGCTCCTCGATCCGCGCCGTGGCGATCGGGTCGAGCGCCGAGCAGGGCTCGTCCATGAGAATGACGTCGGGGTTCACCGCAATGGCGCGCGCGATGCACAGGCGCTGCTGCTGGCCGCCGGACAGGCCCGTGCCGGGCTCGCCGAGGCGGTCCTTCACCTCGTCCCAGAGGCCGGCGCGCTGCAGGCTGGACTCGACCAGGTCGTCGATGTCCGCCTTGCCCTGGGCCATGCCGTGGATGCGCGGGCCGTAGGCGACATTCTCGTAGATCGACTTCGGGAACGGGTTCGGTTTCTGGAACACCATGCCCACGCGCGCCCGCAACTGGACGACGTCGATGGACGGGTCGTAGATGTCCTGCTCGTCGATGGCGATATCGCCCGTGACCCGGCAGATCGGGATCGTGTCGTTCATCCGGTTGATGCAGCGCAGGAAGGTGGACTTGCCGCAGCCCGACGGGCCGATCAGCGCCGTGACCTCGTTCTCGCGCACATCGAGGGACACGCCGAACAGCGCCTGCTTCTCGGCGTAGAAGACGTCGACATTCTCGGCCTTCACCTTGGTAGGGGCGGGCGCCGCCTCGACATCGGGCGTGCTCGCTTCGATCGCTTCACTCATTCCGGGTATGCCCTCTTCAGCCGGCCGTGGTTCGCCGTCTACATATACAGCCTCGGTCATTCTACCACCGCCTTTCAAATTTCCGCCGCAGGAGCACGGCCGCAAGGTTCATGACGATCAGGAAGGCCAGCAGGACCATGATCGCCGCCGATGTTCGTTCGACGAAGGCGCGCTCCGGCGCGTCGGCCCAGAGAAATACCTGGACGGGCAGCACGGTCGCGGCGTCGGTGAACCCGCGCGGGATATCGACGATGAAGGCGACCATGCCGATCATGAGCAGTGGCGCGGTCTCACCCAGCGCGCGGGCCATGCCGATGATCGTGCCCGTCAGGATTCCCGGCATCGCCAGCGGCAGCACGTGATGCGACACCGTCTGGAGGGGCGACGCGCCGACGCCGAGCGCGGCCTCGCGGATGGACGGCGGGACCGACTGGAGCGCGGCGCGGCCGGCGATGATCACCGTGGGCAGCGTCATGAGCGCGAGCACCATGCCGCCGACCACCGGGGCCGAGCGCGGCATGCCGAAGAAGTTGAGGAAGACGGCCAGGCCAAGCAGGCCGAAGACGATCGAGGGCACCGCCGCCAGGTTGTTGATGTTGACCTCGATCAGGTCGGTCCAGCGGTTCTTCGGCGCGAACTCCTCAAGATAGACCGCGGCCATGACCCCGACCGGGAAGGACAGGACCAGCGTGACCAGCAGGGTGAGCGCTGTACCGACGACCGCGCCCCAGACACCCGCCTGTTCCGGCTCGCGGCTGTCGCCCGACGTGAAGAAGGTGGTGTTGAAGGAGCGCCGGGTCCGGTCGTCCCCGCTGAGGGCGTCGAACCAGGCGATCTGGTCATCGTTGACCCGCCGGTCGGCCTCGGGCACGTCGCGCGGGATCGCTCCCTTGTTGAGCTGGTCGATATCGGCGGAGGACTTGAACCAGACCGTCCGGGTCGTGCCGATCAGTGACGGGTCGGCCTCGACCATCCGGCGCAGGGTGAAGTCCGCGCCCGAGGACACGATCTTGTAGAGGTTCCGCAGGTCGCGGCGTCCGGAGACGTCCGGGAACTGGGCGCGGATCGCGTCGCGCACGATCTTGCGGTAGTTGCCCTTGGCGATGGCGGCCGGATCGATCTGGGAAGAGTCCAGCGTGACGTCGAGCGCGATCTCGGTCTGGGTGAATGCGCTTACGCCCGTGGTAACGATCGAGCCCAACAGGACGGCGAGCATGGCCAGCGCGGCAAAGATGGCGGCAATGCCGTACATCCGGAAGCGCGCCTCGGCCCGGTAGCGCTTGCGCAGATGCGCGTCCGAGAAGTCCGGCTTGCGGGCGACGGCCTGGTTCGCGGTGAAATCAGTCATATTCTTCCCGATACTTCCGGACCACCCGGAGGGCGATCACATTGAGCACGAGGGTGGCGAGGAACAGCACCAGGCCGAGCGCGAACGCGGCGAGGGTCTTGGCGCTGTCGAATTCCTGGTCGCCGACCAGCAGGGTGACGATCTGGACGGTCACGGTCGTCACCGCCTCGAGCGGGTTCGCGGTGAGATTGGCCGACAGGCCGGCCGCCATGACGACGATCATCGTCTCGCCGATGGCGCGGCTGACGGCGAGCAGGACGGCGCCGACGATCCCGTGGAGCGAGGCCGGCAGGACGACCTGGCGTATGGTCTCGGACTGGGTTGCGCCGAGCGCGTAGGAGCCGTCGCGGAGCGACTGGGGCACCGCGTTGATCACGTCGTCGGACAGGGACGAGACGAACGGGATGATCATCACACCCATGACGAGGCCGGCGGCGAGCGCGCTCTCCGAGGCGACGGGGAGGCCGACCGATTCGCCTAGCCCGCGGAAAAGCGGTCCGACGGTCAGCGCGGCGAAGAAGCCGTAAACCACCGTCGGGATGCCCGCGAGGATCTCGAGCGCCGGCTTGACGAGCGCGCGGGTGCGCGGGCTCGCATACTCGGCCATGTAGATCGCGGCCATGAGCCCGATCGGGACGGCGACGATCATCGCGATCAGGGTGATGAGCAGTGTGCCGGCGAAGACCGGGACGGCGCCGAACGCGCCCGAGCCGCCCACCTGGTCGGCGCGCAGCGCGGTCTGCGGGCTCCAGGTGAGGCCGAAGAGGAATTCGAACGGATTGACCTGGCCGAAGAAGCGGATCGATTCGAACATCAGCGAGAGGATGATGCCGACGGTGGTCAGGATCGCGATGACCGAGGCGATGAAGAGGATCGCGCGGACGATGCGCTCGACCTGGGGACGCGCGCGCAGCGCGGGCTGGATCGCCTTCAGCGCGAAGAACAGGCCGCCCGACGCGAGCACGACCGCCGCGCCGGTCATCAGGAGGAAGCCGAGACGCTGCAGCTCGGCGTAGCGCTGCGCGGCCTCGAGGACCAGCGGGCTCGGCGTGCGGCTGGTGATGTCGCCGGTCGCGAGGTTGCGGATGTCGCTGAGCAGGAGGCTGATCTGTCCCGCGGTCATGTCCGCGGTGCCCTCGGCGATGCCGGAAAGCACCATGCGCTCGACGAGATCGGTCTGGAGGAGGACCCAGAGCGCGATAACGATAAGCGCGGGCAGGCCGCACCAGATGGCGACATAGGCGCCGTGATAGGAGGGCAGCGAGTGCAGGTCGGAGACGCTTCCCGAGACGCTCCGCAGGGCCTTCCGGCGGGCGTGTTGGTAGGCGAAGGTGCTCAGTCCCAGCAGCACGGCAACAAGAATGAGGGTGTTCATCGTGGGTGCTGCCGGCGCCTGGTTTTCGTGTGATCGGGAAAGAAATCCACCGGCGCCCGGGGGCGCCGGTGGAGGTTGGCGGGGTGCTTACATGGACAGGGGCTGGAGACCCTGCGCCTGCGTCGCCATGGCGGCGCGGTCGGCGTCGGGGAGCGGGATCAGGCCCTTGTCGATCAGGTAGCCATCGGGGCCCCAGGCGTTCTCATCCGTGAACTCGGTCACGAACTCCTTGATGCCCGGGATCACACCGACATGCTGCTGCTTCACATAGAAGAAGAGCGAGCGCGAGACCGGATAGTTGCCTGCGGCGATCTCCTCGAACTCGGGCGTGGTGCCGTTCACCGTGGCGCCCTTGAGCTTGTCGGCGTTCTGGTCGAGGAAGGAGAAGCCGAAAATGCCGAAGGCGTTCGGGTTGGCCTCGAGCTTCTGGACGATCAGGTTGTCATTCTCGCCAGCCTCGACATAGACGCCATCCTCGCGAACGGCGTGGCAGGCCTTCTTGGCGAGACCCAGTTCCTTCGCGCCGGCGAGCGTCTTGCAGCCGCCTTCCATGGCGATCTCGACGAAGGCATCACGGGTGCCGCTGGTCGGCGGCGGGCCGAGGACCTCGATCTTCTGGTTCGGCAGGGACGGGTCGATGTCCGACCACTTCGTGTGCGGGTTCGCGACCAGCTTGCCGCCCTGGGGGATCTCGGCGGCGAGCGCCAGGAAGATCTGCTCGAGGGACAGGCTCAGATCCGGGCCGCTCTTGGCGTTGGCGATGACGATGCCGTCGAAGCCGACCTTCACCTCGGTGATGCCGATACCGTTCTTGGTGCAGTTCTCGAACTCGGACTTCTTCATCCGGCGCGAGGCGTTGGTCATGTCGGGATGGTCTTCGCCGACGCCCGAACAGAACAGCTTCATGCCGCCACCGGTGCCCGTGCTCTCGACGACCGGGGTCGCGAAGCTGGTGGACTTGCCGAACTGCTCGGCCACGGCGGTGGAGAACGGGAAGACGGTGGACGAGCCGACGATGCGAATCTGGTCGCGGGCCTCGGCGGCGCCGACAAGGCCGACGGTGAGCGCGGCGGCGATGGTCATGGTTTTGATTTTCACGGATGCCTCTCCTGAGGATGAAATCGTGGTTGCGTCAAACGATGCGCCCGGCGGGTGAACCCCGTTGTCCGTTCGCGGGCGCGACCCTAGGACCGCTCGAAGATGGGTGTATGACAGTATTGTTACAGTTCGGTGACAGCGCCGGCGGCAACTGTGGACAGCCTTGGCCGGCGCGCTAGTTCGCGCGCCGCAGGGTCACCGTGAACGTGCTGCCCACGCCGGGCTCGCTCTGGATCGTCAGGTCGCCGCGATGGCGGTTGGCGATGTGCTTGACGATGGCGAGGCCGAGCCCCGTCCCGCCCAGTTCGCGCGAGCGGGCGGTATCGACCCGGTAGAACCGCTCGGTCAGCCGCGCGATGTGCTCGCGCGGGATGCCCTCGCCCTGGTCGATCACCGACACCGCGACAACGTCGTCGCGCACCGAGCCTTCGACCCGGACCGAGCTGCCGGCGCGCCCGTACTTTATCGCGTTCTCGATCAGGTTCTGGAAAAGCTGGGCGAGCTCGTCCGCCTGTCCCACCACGGGGCCGTCCACCGCGTCGAGGTCGAGCGTGATCGTGACATCGCGCGCGTGGGACTGGGGCGCGAGCATGTCGGCCACGGTGGCGATGGTTTGCTTCAGATCGACGGCGTTGTCGGGCGGCGTGTGCTCGTTCATCTCGATCCGCGACAGCGACAGCAGGTCGTTGACGATGCGGGTCATGCGGGTCGATTGGGTCTCCATCAGGTCGAGGAACCGTGCCTGGGCCTCGGGGTCGTCCTTCGCCAGCCCGCGGAGGGTCTCGATGAAACCGACGACCGAGGTAAGCGGCGTGCGCAGCTCGTGGCTCACATTGGCCACGAAGTCCGCCCGCATCTGTTCGCCGCGCCGCAGGGCCGTGACATCACGCATGAGAATGAGAGCGCGCGCATCCCCGTCCCCGGACGCGTCCGAGCGAATGGGCTCGACGCGCGCCTCGAACGATTGATCGACCCGGTCGGTGAAGGTGAACTCGACCGTGCGCATCGACATCCCGTCGAGCACCTCGGCGGCCGCCTTGAGGATGCCGGGCTGGCGGATGACCGCGGACAAATCGCGGCCCGCGAGGTTGCTGACCCCGTGCCGTCCCTCGAGCAGCGCCCGCGCCGCGGCGTTCGCATAGACCAGCCGCGCCTGGGCATCGAGGGTGATGAGCGGATCGGGCAGGGCGTCGAAAAGGACCTGGGCGGCCTGCAGCCCGTCGCGAAGCTGCTTGCGATCGCGGCCCCAGCTGCGCTCGAGGCGGAACAGCGCCGTCGCCGTGTCTCCGATGGCACCCGCCTCGTCGGGGAGGCCTGCCACGGCCGGCTGGTCCGGCGGCACATCGATCAGCGTTTCCAGGCGGTCGGCGAGCCGGCGCAGGCGCGTCAGCGGGCGGAACAGAAGTGCGGCATTTCCGGCCGCGATGATCGCGATCGTGATGATCCCCGGTCCCGGCGCAAGGCGTTCGGTCGCCATCAGGCCGATCAGGGCGATTGTGCCCGGCAGTGTTAGCGCGAGCGCGGCTGTCAGGAGATGGTTCGGTTTGGGCGTCATGGACCGGAACCTAACACGGCGCCGGACCGGACGGGATACCGGCTGCAGCGCTGGGGTCAGGCTTTCGCCTTCGTTGCCCTGGTCTTCCGCCTGGGCTTCGCGTTGCGGCGGATCGCCTCGTGGGCGCCGAACGCGGACGCGTTCACCAGCTCGTTGACGGTCGCGGTCATGTGCACGATCTCGACCGGTTTCTCGAGTCCCATCAGGATCGGTCCCATGACGGTCCCCACATCCAGGGTCTCGAGCAGGCGCGAGACGATGTGCGCCGAATGCAGGCCCGGCATGATGAGGACGTTGGCCGGGCCGCTCAGGCGCGCGAACGGGTAGTAGCGTTCGCGCATATCGGGATCGAGCGCGATGTCGGGCGTCATCTCGCCCTCGTACTCGAAGTCGGCGTCGCCCATCTCGTCGAGCAGGCGAACCGCCTCGCGCGAGCGCTCGGTCAGGTCGACCGACGGGTTGCCGAAGTTCGAATAGCTGAGAAACGCGACGCGCGGCTCGGTTCCCATCTGGCGCGCCTTGGCAGCCGCCTGCCGTGCGATGGCGACCATCACGTCGGGTTCGGGGCGCGCGTGGATCGAGGCGTCGGCGATGAACAGGGTGCGGTTGCGCAACACGTGCATCGCAAGCCCGAAGAGCTGCTCGCCGGGCACGGGGTCGATCACGCGGCTGACATCGTCGAAGCAGGTGAAGTAGCGGCGCGTCAGCCCCGTCACCATCGCATCGGCGGCGCCGTGGGCCACCATGCAGGCGGCGAACACGTTGCGGTTCTGGTTCACGTCGCGCGCGCAGTCCCGGTACATCCGGCCCTGGCGCTGGTGGCGGGCATACAGGAAGTCGATGTACTTCTCTCGGTCTTCCGACAGCGCCGCATTGTGGATCGTCAGGTCGTCCATCGCACCGAGACCGAGCTCCCCGATTCGCCGGCGCACCACCTCCTCGCGCCCGATCAGGATGGGTTCGCCCAGCCCGGCATTGCGGTAGGCGACGGCGGCGCGGATCACGCGTTCGGATTCGCCCTCGGCGAAGACCACCCGCTGGGGGTTGGAGCGCACCGCCTCGAAGGTCGCCTGGATCACCGATGAACTCGGGTCGAGACGCTGCGCAAGTGTCTGGCGGTATGCGTCCATGTCCGCGATGGGCTTCCGCGCGACGCCGGTGTCCATCGCGGCCTGGGCGATGCGCGGCGGGACATATTCGATCAGGCGCGGATCGAACGGCACGGGGATGATGTAGTCGGGACCGTAGACGAGACGCTCGCCGGGATAGGCCGCATCGACCTCGTCGGGGACGTCCTCGCGCGCGAGCTCGGCCAGCGCCTCGGCGCAGGCGATCTTCATCTCGTCGTTGATGGTGCGCGCGCGCACGTCGAGGGCGCCGCGGAAGACATACGGGAAGCCCAGGACGTTGTTCACCTGGTTGGCATAGTCGGACCGGCCGGTCGCGACGATGGCATCGTCACGCACCGATTTGACGTCTTCCGGCGTGATCTCGGGATCCGGGTTGGCCATGGCGAAGAT
>Ga0181566_10003781_pt1 | contig 12385 bp, 4 predicted proteins | sample 101ome_15_FD_133762 | JGI IMG/M metagenome (GOLD analysis project Ga0181566, IMG submission 133762) | Coastal salt marsh microbial communities from the Groves Creek Marsh, Skidaway Island, Georgia - 101402AT metaG (megahit assembly) | ecosystem: Environmental > Aquatic > Marine > Intertidal zone... | reverse complement strand
TTCGACCTAATAACACTGACAATTACATCGGTTTTAATGAAATTAACGGAACAATATCTTATGACACCTCAAGTGCTCACCCACCGACTGTTGTCGAGCTAGAAAAAGGTGTGATGTATGATATTTTTGTTGATCAAGGAACCTTTAACACATGCATCAGTTGTGGAAGTGATTATTACTCTAGGTTTATTAAAACCTTTCCTGATAGCTACTTTAACCTAGGTGCTGGGTACCAAAGCAAAGGAGTCGAGACAGATCCTTTTGCTGATACAGACTACCGGATGGATGATTTATTGTTTGGAAGAGCGTGTTTTATCCCCGCGACCATGATCCCTTTTACTCATAGTGATGACTCTTTAGCTCAAGACCAGCGTTTTGCCCGACAAGCGGCACAACATTTTCTTTTTGCAAATGGCTATCAAAGAGACTGGTACGGATTTAACTATGGATCTATCATTGGATCATTTGATGGTGTTACTTGGTTTTCAGTTGGAAGCCAAAGGCGAATTAAAGCAGATTCCCATCGACTTTACCTGGCAGTTAATTCATATTTTGGCGATCTAAACCGAAGTAATGTCTTTGTCGTTCATGTTAATGAAGCTTCCCTTATTGTTGGAGCAGGGTCACAAGTGACAAGTGACGACCAATCAAACGGCGCGAGTTGTCGGCAATATCATCAATGCGAAGTGGATAGAGATTGTGTTACTCAACTTGGTTGGGAGTATACATGTGAAAACATTGGGCAGCTTTCAACCACATGGCCTGACTTTAATTCCTACGGAGATGAGCTTCCAACCAACGACCCCATCAGAAGATTATTTAAAAATATTTTTTATGGAGATGGAATTGGAAAACGATGTGTTTATAGAGGCAGAGGTGCGCCATGTGAGCGCATCAAAACAAAGGAAGGCGATAATACTTATTCATCCATTGACGTAAGCTCTGCATTAGGGATCCATATGTGTGCTCCAAACTATCACTGCGCAGAAATCAACAACAATGATTACTTCAACAACAAAGTGTCTCGATTCGCAAGGGATCCGGCTTATCAAAATGCGAGCACTTTTGTGCAAGAAGAAGAACTAGATCTTATTGGAAAAGCAGCGCGACTTTTGGGCAGGCCATATAAGTATAATGGAGACGAAGAAATATTTATGCCAGAGGCATTTCAAAATTTAAGAAGTAATAACGTAAGCGCTATTTGTATTCCAGGAAAAGAGCCAAGAAGTAGTGAATATAGTGGTAACACTTTTTTTGCTCAACATACTTTTACGCCTGACTCACCAGCATCAACAGATCCTAGTGAATTTTTTATGGGAGATCAAATCAACGGCATCGGCATGACAAATAATACCGCGACTAAACACGAGGAAAACTATATCAGTTGTGGAATTTTTGATAATGACGGAGATTATTTCTATAAAGATTCTGCACTAAATAATCAACCAAGTTCATTTACGGACGAGGTCAAATTAGCCTCCGTCGCGCAAGCAACAACAACAAATATGCTCAAAATTTTTGAAGGCCCTGATTATGCAGACACGACCTTTATTAGAAATTTTGAGACCGAATTTATCGAAGAATTCTCCTACCAAAAAAATAGATGTTTAAGAATGCCTGGTAGTCCATGTTTTAGTAATCTTGATTGCGCGATGAATGAGAAAATCACCAACTTAACCCAAGTCATTGGGACAAGTACTGACGATAGTTTAACTGGTGATGATAATTTAAATCGTTACGAGGTCGCTTTTTGGCAAAGTGAGATGATTTGCGCTCAACGCCTTCCCAAAGATCACGAGGATTATACCCTTCAAGAGAATCGCTGTTGCAGACCTCATGATCAGACCTTTTTATGGGCCCAAGAAGCACAACAAAAAGACAGAGTATCCTCTGCCGATGAACCAAATCTAATTAAAACTTATGTTCCAGGCTTTGATTTGGACATAAGCTCAAAAGAGAGATTAACCCAAGTCGCTATGTACAAAGACTTTCTTGAAGACAACCCAAATCACCTCGGAGCAACTTACCCATCAACTCAAGGTTGTGAGGATGGAAATTGTGGGTGTAAAAACGTTTCTGGAAGTGGACTTTCTAAAGGATGCTTTTCGATAGAAGATTCGGAAAACAAGCATAAAAACCAGTGGAAGACACTTCAGCGAATGGGAAGAAAAATGTGTTGTTCAGAAAATTGGATTCGCAATTATCACACGGATCTTGGTGGTGGACATGAGTGGACAATTGATAAAAAACAATTAATTCCCAGTGAAAACTTTAAGCAAATAAACTGGACAAAAAAAGAAGAAGAGCAGCTTGAAGACACGGAATTTTCTTGTACCGGTTTTAATCGAGTCACTGACCCCGACTGCAAGCTAAGAGGACTTAATGACAGCACTCTTGAGGCGTATGAAGACTTTTTATCTCGCTTTGATTTACTAGGAATTCCTCAAATTCCGATTCCTCAAATTAAGGCAACATTGCCTGGTACGTATGTTTTAGTTGATGACCAACAAGACGAAGTCGGCCCAGGATCAACCCCTATCCCCGGAACAATTAAGTATCGGAACTCAACAAATCAAAAAAACACTAGCTCTTTTAGACACAATAGCAATGGTGAATATTACATCTCAGCTGACGCCAGTCTTGATATCTGGGCGGATGAACACTCTCTAAAGAAAATTTACTCACGAGATGAGTTTTCTTGCTGCCTCCCTCCAAATGCCGTTATTGAGCGAGATGGAGATCCGGGGCAATGTTGTAGTGGTTATGCTGAAGATATATTCAATGGTGAAAAAATTGAACGAACCTGTAAGTTAAATGACCTCACTGATATTTCCCAATTATTAAATAAATTTGTTTCTTCTTTAGGTGAAGAAATTGGCTTAGAGGAAAATAATTTTGATCCAATAACTGGAGCAGTTGATCATGATAAAGTTTCAAAAAGTACGTTGATGCGATTAATTTGTGAGGCCGATATTTGTGGATCCAGAGTTGTCGCAAGTGGTGTTGCCTATGGACTTTATACAACCCCAGGTATTGATGATCCAACCTCCGTTAGTTTGAGATTTATTCAAAGTGAAAATGAAAGAGAAGTTGGTGGATTGTATGAAGCAGGCCTTAAGTGGCGCAATCATTTATATTGTTTTCCGATGGAGAGAAATACTCAAAACTTAGGAGGAAGTTCCGCCTCTGGAGATAATAATTTTACTCAAGCATCATGTGACCCCACGACCCAATCGAGTAATAACTCAACTCCTGGATCCCCTCAACTGGACTTACCAAACGGTATTCCAGCACAGTTGGAGCTACTTCGTTGTGATTGTATTTGATGTTGCTCTATAGATAGTAAAAAATAAATATAGCGAGTAAAATTCGATACCCACAAAAAATACCAAGCCCTATCTTTTTAATCATTTGAAGAAAAAAATGAATTGTAATAATACCGACAATAAAGCTGATGCTAACACCTAGTAAAAGCTCATAGATATTAATGCTTCCCTCTAAATCCCCGGCTTTTAAAACGGCACCAATGAAAATGATTGGTAGACTTAAAATAAATGAAAAACTTGCTGACTCGCTTCGAGAAATACTCATCATCCGCATGATCGAAAGTGTTGCGCCACTTCTGCTGACGCCAGGGAAAATCGCCATTGCTTGAAATAATCCAATAAAAATAGCTTCCTTTATTCGAAGCCGGTAAAGTCTGTTATGGGGAATTTCCACACGGTCTTGTTCATATACTCGCTCTCTTTGTGTGGCAATAAAGTCAGCGCCAAACATAAACAGACCAAACAAAATTAAATTAAGCCCAATAGCGACGGGCATTCGCCCGACTGTTTCACCAAGATGTTTTCCAGATAATGCCAAGACACCGGTGACACCTGTCGCGATAATAATATTAAACAAATAAGCTCTGTTGTTATTGATCGGAGCAAAGGGTTTTTTCAACACACCTAGAAGTTCTTTCAGAATTGGTTTGATTTGGGAAAAGAAATAAACAAAAACCGCAAGCGCTGTACCTACATGCATCCATAAATCAAATGCCACCCCTGGGTCTTTCCATTCCAAAAACTTCGGAATAAGGGCAAGATGTCCACTTGAGCTTACTGGTAAAAACTCCGTTACCCCTTGAACAAATCCATATAATAAAGCCGAAAGTACTTCTATCTGAGTCACACTAATCCTAAGGTATAAATTAAATCCGTTTAACTTCTTTATTTTTCCAAATTTCGATGACTTTTACTAGTGTCGCCTCAAAGTTTTGTCATTTTTGCCAAGTATAAGAGAAAAAACAAATTCTCCTTTTTTCTAGATAAGCTACTAATATCAGATAAATTTCATGATGTTAGATAAATTATATTGACCCGCCATCAGTTCAAACAGAAAGTTTTTACTTTTTCCCCTTAAAATAGAGGAAATTTCGCAAGTTCTAATCACTTCTGGCCGAAGAGTATTTAGATATCTAGGTGAAATTTAAGAGGATTGAAGATGAAAATTAGATCAACACAAAAACTCTTCAAAAAGGGAATTCTTTCTTTGTGTTTTTTCCAAATGGCTTTCGGCCCGGCGATTGTTATTGCACAAGAAGAGCCTGTCGCCGCTGGCCCGACCAACCGTCAAAGAGTATTGGAAACAGCAGTTGAGCTAACGAAAATGGGAGTTGGACTCTACAATCAAAATCTTATGCAACAAGCGATGATCGCTCAAATGCAAAACAATTCTCGCCAATTCACTCCCCCTCTTGCGCCACAAGGCCTCGTTTCTCAGTGTAATATGCCACAACGTCCGGAGCCAATGCCAGTAAAGTGTGACCCTCCAATTGGAGAAGTTAATCCTGCTCAGGCAGCCGCCTCTATGGCGTCTGTTTGTAATGCAGAGAAAGCACTTAACTTTTTAAATGGTGCTTTACCGGATGGACAAGCAGCTTCGACAGTGACCTGTCCAAACCCAATGAACGGCATGCCAATGTCCACCGCAACAGGTATTTTGCCCGGCTCAAATTATGGCCTTCGATGCATGGATAACTTTAGAGAGAACTTAGCGCTTCAAATCCAAAATGGTGTGTTAAACGACTTAAAGAAAATTAAAAGTCAACTTGAGCAAGAGTTAGGGAGAGCACGAGAAGTTAATAATAAAATCATGAGAGATATTGAAGACGTTAGTGGGGAATTAAATGGAAACCAAAACCCTGACAGTGGAGTTGATATTGCTCAATATTTTGATGGAGATGCCGCTTGTCAGTTAGCAATGGATAAAGGCCTCATGTCAAAAATTAATGGCGCAGGTCTCAGGGGTGTGGAAAAAATGTTTCTTGAGCCTCGTGGGCAAAAGCAAATTCCAATTTCTTCGGCCGCTGGAGACTATATAACTAACAGAGATGCGATAAAGAAAGATTTAAGAAAAACCATTACGACAATGAGTGAAATAATTAGTGACCGAGGACCTGATGGACTGATTGAAAGCTTAGAAAAAAATAAAGGAGCTGGAGTAAAGCTGGATATTAATTCCACGCAATTTGCCGGACTCCAACAGCGAATTGGACAGTCCATTGGTTTTTATAAGGCTGAAAAGGAGCGGGTCACAGAGAAGTTTTCCGAACTCGGTTTTCAGGCACCCGATTTAACTGAAGATTTTGATATTTCTTCAGAAGAACTATTAAATAGTTCTCGGTTTATGGACAATTGTTTCAATGGTGGAACAAGCGGAACTTCCATGTCTTTAGATCAGATAAGATTTAAAACCAAAGATGGTTTTAGCGGCGGAACAATTGAAGGACGTGTCAAAAAACGTCTTGATGAAATTCTCAGTAATCAAGAAATGAGAATTGATGATAAACTCAATGAGATTCGCTCTTTAGATCAAACGATCATGAGAAAAGGAAATGAACCAATTTTGCAAGTTTCTATTGATATTGATGGAAGCCCAAAAAATATCTCCGTCTCCGACTTTTACAAATTTCAGCAAAAAAACTGTGAAAAGAAGTTCAACACAAGTCAAGAGGCTGAAAACTTTAAAGAGGCAAGAGACCTGCTTCAAAATCTAAAAAAAGTAGGTAGTAGTTTTCAAAATGATTTTAGTGATTTGGCAAAAGAAATTGAAAATTGTAACGGGGCAAGCCTTCGAAAAAATCCAAATGCTTGCGCAGATGGAAGCGCGCTTGATCCGGCCAGTCCTGCATTTTGTATGGACACAGCGGATCGATGCGCCAACAGTATTACCTCTTGTATGAAAAAGGCAAAAACAATCGTTAAACAAAAAGAGGCCCAACGACAAGATCTCGCCAACAGGTTTAATGCAAACATGCAAAATCTCCAAGCAATTTATGACACACAAATTATCGCTCTTAACAACGTTGTTGGTGGATTTCAAAAAAGTTTAGGCGGATTCACCAAAGTTGCAGAGGTTATTCCTGAAATGAATCGTATTGGTGTATTAAAGATGGAGAGAAGCCCTTTTGGTGTTGAGCTCATTGATGGTGGAAGTTTTGATCGCTTCGAGCAAGAAGTCCCCCAAGCAATTGATTCGATGATGGTCGCGGTGGAGCAACAAGGCCAGGCAATCAATGATAAAATTAATGAAGAGGCACAAAATAAAGAACTACCACGTATTCAGGCCCTAATTGCGGAGTTTGAACAAATCAAGCAAAGTTGTCAGGCGGTTTATCAAAAAATGCAACAAGATATTGCAGAAAAACAAAAAGAGCAACAAGAACAAATTCAAAAAGCCAGTGAAGTTTGTGCCAAAGCAAGAAATCTCTTTGCCCCATCAGTAAAACCTGGCTGCGAAACCCTTAAAGGTCTCGCTGGAGAAATGCACGAAATTGCCAATGTTCTCACTCCAAACGCCATGGGCTTCGCCAATGGGTTAAGTAATTTTTGTGACCGCGAAGAGAGTGCTGATGCTCCTGAGGGAAGTGATGAAATCGGCGCTCTCGCTAAAGCTTGTAGTCGAGGTGGCGCTAAAAAAGAGTTAGAAGAATTAAAAAAGAAATTTCTAGGTAGCTCCACTTACAACGCCAAGGTTAAAGCTGATCCAACTTTTGCCGACTCCCCCCAAGGCCGCGCCGCTGAAAACATCGAAGCCGCACTCCAAGCACTAGAAAAGCAGGAGTCAGAAGGTACCTCAAGAACTCAACCAAAATCAGACCACGCACAAGCGAAAGATTCAATAGATGCAGTTGTTCAAGCACATGAAGCACTTGAAGCTTCAATTAAAGTTTGTAATAAAAAATATGCAGAAAAACTTAAAGAAGATGTGAAATATAATGACTTCAATACGTCTACTGAAAGAGCTGGTTGGATTAAGCGTTTTAATCAAATTAATGAAAACTGTAGTGTGGATATGAGTTCAATTTCCATTACTTCTAAAGCAAGTAAATATTCTCTAGAGAATCTCACACCTAACACTTTAATGACTGATTTCACGAAAGATTCAGATGCTGGCACTGACGGCGACCAACCTTGTAAGGGGTTGGCGCGAGCGCAAAGGGAAGAATGCCAAACATCAGTAGCAAATTTATTAATAGATCTAAACCAGCAATGTGGAAATGCAGGAATTCCGCAGCGAGATGATGCTACAGCAGCACCTGATTTTACTGGTGAGAATTACGATTACTGTAACGAATTTCAAGAAGAAGGAGGAGAATCTCCAAGTGAACTTCTCCCAAAATACAATGCAGCAAAAACAGCTTATGAGCAGCACCCTGAGGCGCAAGATGAAAAAGATCCGGTGGGCTCAGGTGGTCCAATTTGTGAACAATTGAGCACGGAGGCTAAAAAATTAGCAGAAACAGCATGTGAAAAAAAAATTATAGATACATCTGATGGTGATATAAAGCCAAGGACAGAGAGCATTGAGGGCTGTAATTCAGCAGCGAAAGAAGCTGAGTTTATGAATAATCCTCAGGGTTTTACCTTTAAATTAATTGAGCAGGCGATAAAACAAGGACGGCAAGTAGCAGGAGATGGAAGCTCAAGTCCATTTTTAAACGCCATGGGTGAAAACTTAGCGGGACAATGCCACATGGGTGAAATACCTAATCGAGGTGATGTCGCAAACCCTCTTGCACCAGCGCAACAAACACCTCAGATAATTAAAAAAGCAATTGAATTATAAAGGGAGAACAAACATTTGATTTGGCAATCACCAGAACTTAAAAAATTTAAATTATCAAAAAAGATAATAAATGATGTGATTTGTTTCATCTCTATTCTATTTTGTTTTGTTTTAATGGGTTGTAATAGTGGCGCCAATCCTTTTAATGCCGTAGGTGTTGGACTTGATGATACGGGCGGAACAAGAAGTTCGAACTCTGAACTTTCTCAAAATTCATGGCAGAGCATTGACTCTCCAAATTATGGACGAGTCCTGCTCTACTCACCAGCAATTTTAGAAAAAAACCCCAGTCAACTAGATCCTGAAATGAATATTTCAAAATATCTCAGTAAACCCGTTTTTATTACTGATAACCCCATTCTTCAAGAAAGCTGTGCCGGAAACAACAACACCAACACAGAAATTGAGACCTGCTACAATGTCATTGAAGATGCCGGAGTCGCCTTTATTGAAAAAAGTTACGAACGCTGGGCGTTTGATGTAAAGACCAGCAGTTTCGATCAAGTTCAAACCTTCTATCATTTAAAAGGCGTCATCGACTATTACCTAAAGTCACTCAACTATTTATACAACAATCAATCTCAGCCGGCAGTTGAACCTGGACTAAACTACAACACATCCATACCGTTAAATTTATATGATTCAAAAGCGCATTTTCTGGCCGGTGATACCTTTACCGCTTTTGCCCGCTGCAATCTTGCAGATAATGCATTTTTTGATACCGCGACAAATTCAATGTGCCTGGGATTTTTAGGTAAATTTCCACAAGTAAAAGCTGCACACGATCCATCTATTATTCAACATGAACTAGGACACGCCCTAACAAACGTGATGCTCAATATTAGAACCATCGCCAAAACCACAAACTTTCCCTTTCGCTCAGAAATTAAGTACTCATTTTATGACGAAGCGGGCTCAATAAATGAAGGTGTGGCCGATTTTTATGCTCATATTTTTGACCAACGTGATGCCGTGTTTGAGTATTTATTTGGCACATTTTCGTCTGGATTCAGACCCGTCACTGAGACTCATCAACTTCATGCTCCAGGAATCTCAACAGAGCCAGAGGATCGAATCTCCTACCCTCACTTTGTTAACTACGTGCCTGATGCCCCGGAGTTAATTATTGAAGATGTACACCAAGCAGGCATGATTATCTCTCACTTTCTAACAGCGCTTAAAAGAGACCTCATGACGACCTGTCTGTGGGATCATGAAACAGCAGCAAAAAAAATATTTAACGTCATCCTTGAAACCTATGCCTACCTCGGCGACCTAAGCGCGACGGGAAATGATTACTATCCCCATGGCACGGTCAACCTTGGTAGTGACTTGGATCAATTTGGTTCGCCCACAAGCCTTTTATGGTACTCACGTGTAAGACCTGTGAACTTTAGAAGCTGGTCTCAAACCTTTGCGAGATTCTTTGTTCAAACCATCGCTAAGAGTAGCTCAACTGCCTGTAACAAGTCCTACTACCCGAAAGATAAATTAGAAACCATGCTCGATAGCTACGGCCTGTTACTATTTGATAATTATAACGATGATGGCAATCACCATTCACAAGGCCATGGAGGAAGCAACCACGTCATCAATCCTGAAAACAGACTAAAAACAACAATGGTCGATAAAGATCTTCTTGGACTTGATCAACGCGAAGATGCCAGTCAAGTCTTTGTGTTCGATAAAAGACGAGATATTTTAAGTGCTCTTGAAAGCCTACTTCAAGTAGGGCTGACAGAGGAAATATCCACCAAGATTGATAGTGAGTTAATTCACAATAACGGCAACGGACAAGTCTCCCCTGGGGAGGTCGTCGGTCTTGCTTTTAATTTATACAACTCTAGCAATAGCGAAATGGGTGGTGTTCAAATTCTCGCTAACGACTGGGATCACGTCAAAGTAGAAAATGGCAAAAGAAAACCTTGCCCTAATTTTAGTGATGAATGGCCAAGCTCTGATGAGGGGGCAGCAGATATCTCAGATGAAGATCCATCGGCCCCGTTAAGCGGTGAGTGTCAATTTATCACGAAAACCAATGGTAATCCTCTGGCCAGCACCGGGGGAATTAACGATCCAGCAACTGAAATTAATGAGTTTCCCCATCCCGTTTGTTTTGTTCAAATAACGGATGAAGATGCAACTTACTGGGCCTCTCAAGAGGAATACCGTGAAAAGGTAGGACTTGAGAAAAAAGACTGTTTAAATGAAGATGACTCCCATAGCTGTTTTATGCGCACCATAAAAGGAGGGGATTCAGCTTTTTATTCACGAATCGAGCCTAATAAAAGTTGGTCAGAGACAGTTGTTGACCCTGCTACGGGAAGTCCAACTTATGGTATTCACAACCTCATCTTTTTTGAGATAAACCGCGAAACACCACCGGGGACAACGTTTGACTGCCGCTTCAGGGTGCGATTTACCAATTGTAAAAACTGCTGGAATGATGAAACAAAGTATAACGGTGATGACTTTTTAGACTACGAGTTTAGCGGGGAAAAGCCATTTAAAATTCTTCATTATCAGTTTACTATTTTTAATTAGGATTTTAGGTGAAGCAAAAGAAACTTATTATTTTTATTTTTATCTCCGTTGTGGCCGTTGGATCTGCCTTTTTCATGTTCAATAATGAAAAAAAGCCTGCTCTGGCAGAAAAGTCTCGAGAAAAAATTAAGGCTTTACAAAAAAGACGACTCCAAAGATTAAAACAAAAAAAAATCAGTAAACAAAGAAGAAGAAAAGAATCTGGTTTTACACGCAACAATCGCTCTATAAATAAAAAAGCTATTTCATCCAATAAAAAAGTATGGCGAGATATTGGTAACTATCCACACAAAGAAAAGATGATCAAGCACTTCAGTCGTTTCAGAAAAAGTGCCTCAAGCTCAACAACAAATGCCCCCCCCATTGAACTAAAGCTTGGAAAGTTAATTGAAAAAAAACAAGGGAAGAAAACTTTTAGCATTCGTGAAGTTTTAGTCAGCATTAACCACCCCAAAAATCCATCAAATTTTATTGCTCTAGTTGATGAGAAAACTGGCCGAATTATTAGAAAGCAGGGACGCAGAATTACTGATCCTTTTTCTAAGATCGGAAAAAGGTTAAGCACTCAGGGTTTGCAACAGCTTCAACATTAGTCAGCTCTTTTCCTGCAATGAGTCTGGTCACGGCAAGCTCCATTTTTTTCCCACTTCGCGTGTAAGGAATATCTCCAACGGATATTATTTCTTTTGGCACATGCCTTGGAGTCGTCCCAACTTTGATGAGCGATTTAATTTCTTGAATCCGCTCTGGAGTTAATTTTTCACCAGCGCTCATTTTGACATAAAGGATAACCTCCACATCACCATCAACCTTTTTTCCCACACAAATACTGTCATCTAGATAAGAGAGCATTTCCGTTTGTCGGTAAATTTCGGCGGTTCCAATGCGCACGCCTCCTGGATTTAAAGTCGCATCACTTCGGCCATGAACGATCACACTCCCCCGCTTGGTTATGGTCACAAAATCCCCATGGTGCCAAACTCCCTTAAAGTGATTAAAGTAAGCGGCATTAATTCGCTCATTATTTTTATCATTGAGAAAATAAATCGGTCGGCTAGGAAATGAGCTTTGACAAACAAGCTCCCCTTCACCGCCTTGAACATTCTCTCCTGAATCGCTCCAAGAGCCTACATCCATCCCAAGACCAATGCATTGAATCTCTCCCCGATAAACAGGCAAATTAGGGTTCCCCAGCATAAAGCAACCAATAATATCCGTGCCGCCACTGATCGAAGCGATATGAACTTTTTTAATGTGTTCATGAATAAAATCATATTGCTCTGGCAACAAAGGAGCTCCTGTACTCATGACACTTTCAAGGCTTGAAAATTCCCCAAGACCACCAACAGGTAAGTTGTCCTCCAGCGCTCGAAGAAACTTAGGAGAAGTTCCGAAAAAATTAATTCCCGCCCGGTTAATGATATTTAAATACTCCGCGAGGCTTGGATAACCCGGAGATCCCTCATACAACACAACCTTGCCGCCAAAAAATAACCCGCTCACAAGCCAGTTCCACATCATCCATCCACAAGTGGTAAAAAAGAAGGTGGTTTTATCCTCTCTCATATTTACATGAAGGCCGTGCTCTTTAACATGCTGAAGAAGGGTTCCACCGACTGAGTGAACAATACATTTTGGTTTTCCAGTTGTTCCACTGGAATACATAATATAGAGAGGATCAGAAAAGTTCATCGACGCAAAAGTAGGATCTTTATTTTCTATCGCCTGG
>Ga0181566_10003780_pt1 | contig 12387 bp, 13 predicted proteins | sample 101ome_15_FD_133762 | JGI IMG/M metagenome (GOLD analysis project Ga0181566, IMG submission 133762) | Coastal salt marsh microbial communities from the Groves Creek Marsh, Skidaway Island, Georgia - 101402AT metaG (megahit assembly) | ecosystem: Environmental > Aquatic > Marine > Intertidal... | reverse complement strand
TGCTGCACATGCTGGTGCGATGGGAAAAACCGTTTTCAGTTATACTACGCAAGGGGGGCCGCTCATGTTTGGACGCGACAAGCAGAGAAAAAAAAGAGATCACTATCTCCACCCATGGTACTCAGATGTGCGCATATTTACTATTGAGGATTTTGCAGAAAGCGATTCAGTAAAAACAATTCTAGCCTACTACTTCAAGAAGGATGTGCGATACAATTTTCTCAATATCATCTGAATTTAATTTTGGATGTAATGGTAATGAGAGAGCTTTTTCATAGTACCGCTCCGCTATTGGAAATTGACCCTTTTGAAATCCAAATTTAGCCCAAAAAGGATGATAACTTACTGGTATGTAATGGACGTTTGCCTGAATGCCGTTCTCGTATAAATGTAAATAAATATCGTCCCTGTTTTCAACGCATATTGTGTAAAGATGATACGTCGAAATATCATTTTCAGGCACTTTTAATATGTTTAAGTCGTAATTCTTGAAAAACTTGGCGTATAAATTAGCCAATTCATTACGCTTTTCGATAAACTTATCTAGTTTATCGAATTGGCTTAATCCAAGTGCAGCTTGAATGTCCGTCATTCTATAATTGAAGCCTAGGCTCTGCATTTCGTAGTAATGAGCAGGATTGTTTTTGTCTGATAAACTGTTAGTTTCGCGTGTTATACCATGTGAGCGAATCCTAGCTAGCTTAGAACTTAATTCGACGTTATTTGTAGTAGCGGCCCCGCCTTCTCCGGTAGTGATAATCTTAACTGGATGAAATGAAAACACAGTTATGTCAGAATACTTACATGATCCTATCTTATTACCGCGGTATTCGCCACCGATGGCGTGAGATGCATCCTCCATAACTTTGAAGCCATACTGTTGCGATAAATCCCAAATCTCAGACATCTCGCAGCTAAGGCCACCAAAATGTACGGGTGTGATAACTTTTGGTAACCTATTATTTGTGGCTGCCGCGTTAAGTTTTTGCGCTAAACTATCGATGTTTAGATTACGTGTTTTATAATCAATGTCTACAAAATCCAGTTCAGCCCCGCACATGTGAGCTGCATTAGCTGTTGCGACAAATGTATTAGGTGAAGTCCAAACAATATCGCCGGGACCCACGCCGAGTGCCAAGTAACCTGCGTGTAATGCAGATGTTGCAGAATTAAACGCTCTACAATATTCTGCCCTAGTGTATTGAGCAATAGTTTTTTCAAATCGCTCTACTACTGGGCCTTGTGTTATATAGTCTGATCGCAAAACATCGCATACTGCTTGGATGTCTGCTTCGTCTACAATTTGTTCACCGTATCGGATTACCATAAGGCTAAGAAAGTTTTAACAGGAGTGATTGCAGTTCTGTTTGGGATAACCATACATCATTGCTATCAGAAGTATATTTGAAATCTTTGGCTACCTTCTTCCCAGCGCCGATACGTCTTACATCTTGGTGCCAATTATTTACCATTGGTAAAATTTTATAATAAGTATCATACTCGTATGTAACATCTGCATCCTCCGTTCCTATCAATTGTTCATGAATTTTTTCACCAGGACGGATCCCAACGATTTTTATGTTGGATTTTGGCCGAATTGCTTCAGCTATCTCCAAAATATTCATCGAAGGAATTTTTTTGACAAAGATTTCACCACCATGCATCTCCGCAAAAGCTGTCTGTACCAATTCAATACCTTGATCAAGAGTGATCATAAAGCGGGTCATCTCGGGGTCCGTTATAGGAGTGTCGTCTGTGGATTTTAATGATTGAAAGAATGGGATCACAGACCCGCGTGAATTCAAAACGTTGCCGTAACGCACTACGGAAAATTTGGTATTCTTTTTTGCCCCAGAATAATGATTTCCTCCAATGAATAATTTATCTGACGCTAGCTTAGAAGCCCCATACAAATTGATTGGGCTTGAAGCTTTGTCTGTGGATAGCGCCACACACTTTTCGACACCTGCGTCGATACAGGCATCTATTACGTTCATTGCTCCTATAACATTCGTTTTTATACATTCAAACGGATTATATTCCGCTGTAGGAACTATTTTTGTTGCGGCAGCGTGGACTACAAATTCGACTTGGTCCAGTGCCCTCTTTAGTCGTCTATGATCACGAACATCACCAATAAAAAATCTTAATCGCGGATGATTATTGAACCTATTTTGCATCTCGAATTGTTTCATTTCATCACGAGAAAACACTATGATCCTGGCAAAGTCTTTTGTTAGTGCCCAACGAACAAAACTATTTCCAAAGGACCCTGTGCCGCCAGTTATTAAAATTGACTTATTGATAAACATGCTTGTTATTTTTCCAATAAGAACCAAGTATTGTCATCACTTGGACATATGTTGTCGCGGTGATAAGCGAAACCATAGTCAACTAACTTTAGATCAAATTGGTCCATCAATTCACCGGCAAAATCCCGTTTGAACAATCTTTCACTATGCCCTCTGTATTGGACTTCCACGGGTTCAGGGTTGTAGTATTCGATTACTGCAATGTATTTTGATGAATTTTTAACCAAGTTGGCATAAACTTGTGTCAACATTTCTGGAGCAATGTGGATTAAAACGCCACTTGTGAAAGTAAGGTTAACTTTGTCGGTTAAGTTAATATCTTCAATTATTGACTTTTGATTGACATTAACAAGCCCAGATTTTTTTGCTTCTTCGACTGCATTTGCATTTATATCAAAACCATGTAGTTCCAATGCAGGGTTCACCAAACTAAGCGCTTTCAAGTTCAATCCAATATTACAACCAAACTCACAAATAGATGAAACCCCATGAGCACTTTTTAGAAGTTTAGGCCAAATTCCCAGTTTGCCAGCTAGTAATTTATTTCCAACATTACGCTCTGCATATTCGTTACCGAATTGTCCTGCCCAAAATTCTTCCTGACTAGTCTTAAACATGAGAAACTCCCGATCCTCATTTGTATTTAGTGTTAATTCGCAACGATACCATGGATTTCTGATATGCCATCCCTTAGTGAAATAGAGCGGCTTACCTTTAATCTGGGATCCACGATAGTTAGCTTACTGTCTAAACTAGCAAAAGTTTTTTTTCCATTTAGCAGTGAAAAATTACGATTACGACTCTCACCTATAATGGCGAGGTTATCCTTAAATTGTAATCCTCTTGTAAAACCAGGCAGGCTTCCGATTGGCTCAAAATTATATCCTAGCAGCTCGCCATCGTATGAATTCAATACGTGAAAGATACCATCATGCAGGGTTACACTATGTGGCATTCTGAGATTTGAACACAAGACGCGCTGTTGCTTTGTTTCGATATTAATTTCTAAAACACCACCATCAAAAATGCCCTTTTTCCAATTACCAGAAATTGAAAACATACTCACATAAATACTGTCATTTGAAATGTATAAGTCGTTACAATGGTGCTGAGCAGATCCACTTATGCTGCATTTATTTGATATGTTAAAGGTGTCAAGTATTTCACCGTTGTAATTCAACTGGAATATACAGTCGGCAGATGAACAAGCGACAAATATTGAGCCATTTGATATAGATATACCATGTGGTCGTAACTTTTTATGTAGCTGAATTCGATGCGTTTCGTGGCCATCAAGATCGATGAAAATTATACCGATACCTTGGCATGTAAACACGAGCTGCTGCTCATGCATTATGAGGCCATGAGTATTCCCATTGAAAATTTTACAGATTTCGCTGCCCTCTTCTGTCTCATATATTCTATATATGCCCCCTCCTGAGCTATGATCGATAGAAGGCAGACCTGAAGATATAAATCCATTGAATTTAAACTCATTCAGCTGTCGAATAATTTTTTGGTCCTCAAGTGGTTTAGCAAGAGCAATGTTTCCGCTATACCCGAGGGCGGATATTTGCTTTTCTACTTCCAAAAATGATGTAGTGCATATTATGATCTTACTTACTTGCTTTAATTTATCTTTTGTCGGGGAATAAATTCTAACGTTTTCAATAGATTGCTCGTTTAATTCAGGATTATTATCAAAAATTAATCCTGGTTTGATCCCGTCTTTAAGAAGTTTTTCTGCTATGTGTCCTGCACCAAACAGTGCCAGCATTCTATATTCCTTTTTTAAAAAGGATATACTGTTCCGATGGTGTTACTGCAAGTTCTAAACTTTTTTTCAACCAATCTGGAAAGTTTTGTGCTTCATTTAATGGCCTACTGTTATGTTTGCAGCGTTCTATGGTACTCTTGAGTTTATTTTCATAGTACCATTCGAAACCGCTTTGTGTGCTTTCAAGGAATTTTTTGAAAAATAGCTGAGTATTTTTAACGATGTCACCATACGAATTACAATAATCAGCATTATCATTATAGTACGCAACTAAAATACGAGAATGGTCGTTTCCTTTACCATTTCCAAACTTTTTTATCCTTAATAAGTCGTGCAAATTATAATGAATGCTACAGCCAGAATTTTCAAGATAGTCGAAGGTACCTGTTTGTGATTGTGGTAAAAAGCCATGGTTTAGTGCTAAAAGATTATTTTCCAGGTGTCGCCATTTCATATAGTTTGAAAGAAATAACCCCTGTATTTTTTTGGTTACTTGCCCGTCAGGAAATAAATAGTTACTCACATCGTGATGAGATAATTGTGCTCCAGAATTAATTATTTCGTCCAAAGTTGACCCCGACATATCATGCTGCTCTGTCCACCAACGGGATAATCTCAATTGTGCATTCGCAGGAAATTTACCCGTATAATATGCAGGGGCGCATGTGCCATAAATTATGTACGGAATATTATTTTGCTCCGCGGTTTCATATGCGAATCTATAGCTTAGCATCCTAATTGGTAATTTTGGATCCATGATCCTTCGAATTGTATGGGATACGAATTCTCTATACCTGCTTAAATTTGGATTAAAAATACGACTATCTACATCGAATGTAGTGATAAGATTGTGGATGTTATGCCAACCAATGTCATTTAAGAAATACGAATTACAAAAAGTTACAATTGGGTTCAAATTATTTTTAATTAGTAGATCAACAACATAATAATCTTCGGCATCTCCTCTAAGCGGAACTACACAGTGATAACCGCCGGTATTGCTATTATTTTTAATTTTCTCAATTACTTCCTGCAATAACCCAGAATAATTTTTGTCAATGTTTTCGAGTACAGATTGACAAAACGGACATTGCAAATCTTGTGTAGCTGTCGGAAGATACGGATGCAGCCCCAAGCCACATTCTTTACATTGCATGTAGATGTTCCGAATATAACGCGTAATTATCCATTAACACGGCTGCAAAATTGAATTTATTTGCTTCACTAATAACTTTTTTATTGTTCACTCCACCAGCTAATATTACTTTGTCAGCTTGAATTTTTTCACTTATTACATCCCAAAACTCAAATTTTTGGATTGATCCATGCTGACCAATAAAATGGCATGAAACCTCATCAAATTGATCTAACAACTCATAGTCGAACCTGTCAATATTACAGAACTTATGATTTGAATGATCAAAAAATTTCCAAATACCGTTAGAGAGTTTAATAACCAAATTAGCTACAATAAACTGCTCGCCAAAATGACCTTGCAAACGTTTTAATCGCTCTAATGCACCATCTTGAAATAACATCGAGTTAACGGAAATTCTTTCGATGCATTGTTGATTGACAATTAAGGAATTCAGTTCTTCTGATGTTCCACCTGCTAGTGTTATGGGAAGGCTAACATAGCTCTGTTGTATAGACTGACGCAATTGTTCGAATGCTAAAGAACCTTTTATAGACCGAAAATAAGCTGGTAACGCTATCGTTATTTCATCAAACTTTTGATACACTAGCGCACGTAAGCAGGTCTGCAACGTTCCCATATATCTGAGGTTACGGCGCTCATCACCGAAGCTTTGGTATGCGTGCAATCCATCTGTTAGTAGCATCGCGCCAATTCGCATCTTTCAACCCTTTAGCATTCTCAAAAAAGGCTCGCCAAAAACACCACTCTTTTCTGGGTGGAACTGCAAACCTACGATATTATTTTCAACTGCAGCATCTACTATTACGCCTCCCTTTATAACTCCAAAGCGGTGGTTAAAATAGTATTTTCCTCTGATGTAGGTGTTTCTTGGGAAGACTTTATTTAACTTAGACTTTTTAGGTATTTTTATCTCTGAATATTTCCATAAGGTAACACTTTTCTCTTGTTCTAAGGGTATTGTGTGACCGTCTAATAGCCCTAAGCATTCGAGATGTTCATTTTCACTAGTTGACTGTGTCAAGACTTGAAAACCTGCGCATATGCCCATTATTGTTACGTTGGTTGTTGATAATTCCTTAAGCATAATATTAAAACCTGTATTTCTCAATCTTCGCATCAATTCGTTTGAAGCGCATGCGCCAGGTATAATGATTGAACCACCATCGTACATATTCGGGTCATTCAATAAATACACTTCTTCTGAAATTTGGTTAGCCCAGCCTTTTAGGGAACTAACATTCCCGATGCCCACATCTATTATGCTTATTCGCAAAAGTTTTCACCCACTTTGAATTTTGGCTTTGGCCGTTTGTTCGTTTTAATAAATATAGTATCGTTAATATATTGGTTAGCTATTTCCCAAAACTTTCTTTCGGTGATATTTACATAATTGCAATAGCGTTGAATGATTTCATCACTGCAAACGCCATCATATTTTTCGACTATGAGTTTACTTTTTTCACGCGTTAACTTGCCTTGGCGAATTAATTCGCAGCATGTGTCAGTCGCTCTACCGAAACCAAATTTGAAGTACTTCAACATCATATTTATATTCGTGAATTCTTCATCCAACATGGACGCTCCCGATATGTCGCCCGTTTTATCTGCATCATATGGCCGTAGCGAAAGTCCATGAAGCGCTGCGTATTCGGAATTTTCGTCATTAGACCAATCGTTCCACGCAGGACCTAAATAGACAATTTTTATTCCAGATGAGTTGAAACTATTTATATCTGGGTATTGATAAAATGATGCCTTGTTCTGATCTGCTAAAATATTAATCCAAGTGTATCCGCCATCTGTCAGAGTATTTAGTTGGCGCAAGTTGTTGCCATCAAAAATATTTTCCCCCAGCGTCGCTGAGTCACCAACTTGCAAAGCAGGGTTTTCACCCCAAAATATTAATTTAATGTTATGTTCAATTGCTAATTTGGGAACATTTGCAAATAATGCCATTTCCGAAGCTTTGCTTACGTTTCCAAAAGTCTTAAATGCTTCCAGAGAGAGCTTGGCGGAGGTCTCAGGTGCGGGACAAATAATCTCCAAATCGAAGTTCATTCTAATCAAATTCGATATATTTTCCGCACCAATATGTGTCATTTGTTTTGGGGGATAACCTACGCATACCAACAGTGGTTTCAATCCCAATCGATCTCTAACCCAGTGCGCCTGCCGGGTACTATCTTTACCTCCACTGACGCCAACAATACAGTCATAAGATTTGTGAGAAGGTTTATTTCTAAATTTACGTATATGGTCTTTTATGTATTTATCTAAATAAATTAACCGGTTTTCAAAGTGCTGCGCACTCAGTCTGTAATGGGATGCGTTATACTCACAAGCGATACAAACTCCGTTGATGAATTTAGCGTTTGGACGGAGATCCGTTGTTAAACATTCTTTACAATAATTCATCTTGAACAATCCGATCGCCAAAATCATAGTCATATTTTGATTTTTTATTGATCAGAGCATTAAAAAATTTTGGTGCAAGGCCATAACCTGGGCGTACGATCCTTATGTTATCTTCAGTGAATTTTTGGCCGGCGATTATTTTTTGTGATGCATAAATTGATTTTCTGTATTTTTTACTGGGTAAATCAGAGCGTTGTTGGTGTTTCTGTGTCGCGAAATAAACCTCATCAACAATTTTCCGAAGTTCATTAAAAGAGTGGGGCGTTTGTGAGAAACTATCATCTAGACCTCCTCCATCACGATTAAGAGTGAAGTGTTTTTCAATAACTTTTGCACCCAAAGCAACGGCGGCACCAGCCACGTTATTTGTTAAGCAATGATCTGACAGTCCAACTTGTAAATTAAATCTTCTTTTTAGATCCAATAAAAAAGGAAGATTAGATTGTTCAACTTGAGCAGGATAGGATGAGATACAATGAAATAGAGTTATGTTATCGTGGCCTATTGCTTCTACTGCTTCTGTAATTTCACTTACTGTTGCCATCCCCGTAGACAAAAATACGTGCTTTTGTGTCTGAGCTACGCGCCGGATAAGAGGAATGTCAACAACCTCGAATGAAGCAATTTTGTACGCATCCACATTCAGTGTCTCTAAAAAATCTACAGCGGAATGGTCGAACGGAGTGCTGATTACATCTAGACCAAGAGATTTTGCGTGTAAAAACAAACGTTCATGCCATTCCCATGGTAAGCTTCCCTCTGAATACAATTCAAAAAGTATTCTATCTTTCCATATTCCATCAGGAATAACGAAATCTAACTTATCACAATTGAGTGTAATTGTATCAGCTGTATAAGTTTGAAATTTAATTGCATCTGCCCCTGAGTCTTTGGCAGCATTGATGATTTTGAATGCTCGCTTTAAATCATTGTTGTGATTAGCTGACAATTCTGCAATCAGATATGGTTTTCCATTCATTTCATTATTCTTCGTTTAGTTCTCCAAACAAATTCAAAACCTTGTCCGTGCTATCCGACAAAAGATAATGAATAGACGAAAAATTTATACGATGTTTAGAAATTTTATCAATCGCTAGTGTCTTCTGATAGTTGTTGAAATCAATTTCACATGGAAAGTTCTCGATTCCATACTCTAGCATGTATTGTTTGGCACCTGGTGTCGCTAGGTAACTCGTTGCGCCTACAAATTGCAGTATAGAATGTATATAATTTGATTTTGATCCTGTTATTGGAAGCTTGCTTGATCTCATACATTTAACCTTAATTCCGAGCGAAAGCGATAGCTCAAGAATCATTTTTATGTTCCTCGTTGCTAAATCTTTATCGTCATCACTAAAGTACTGTTCAAGGATTGAAAGATAGTGTTCTAGTCTTTCTGAGTGTGAGTACATCTGCATAAAACGTTTTTTGAATTTTTTCTGAAAAAAAGATGGGTTGTGCAAAGTTTTATCACAAATGAGCCCACGCATTTTTGGTTTATTAATTGGCACACTCAACAATATTGGCTCTCCATTTTGCAAGAACCAATTTCTAGCTTGCCATGACTGATGTGAATACTCAACGTCGTCTAAAAATATGAATAGATCTGTTTTTGACATGAGTTCAAAATAACCGAGCCAAGGAGCGAACGTTGGCTGCATTATTGCTACGCGCATGTTGCCATCCGAACTAGCCTTTTGGCGTTTTTTAAATTGAATCTAAAATCGTGAAATAGGTTTACAACATTATACGTTTCATCTTTCCAACTGGCTTCAAACGTTTTTGTGTTTTTTGACCAAGTTAGTGGCGGATAATTAAAGCCCCAAAAAAGACCATCATTGGTATTTTCTCTAAAAAATTTTAAAAGTTTACTAGATTTATGGAGTTTAATACAGAATCTCCAAGGAGAATCCACATGATGGTACATTGAAAAGTGCTTTAAATAAAGTTCTCTGATCTTTTTGCTGTGCTCGTCCCTACGTTTTTCTTCCAATTTTATGGTAGTCAAAAAGCTGCTCAAGTTGTTATTAATCTGCCTTAATTCTTCGATCGTTTCAATGTGCTTCGAAAAAAATCCCTTGTTTGACTTTGTAAGGCATCCTGTCCCTAAATCCACATATTTAGAATAACCAAAGCTAATTATTGCAGCGTAGTTACTATATTCGATATCCAATGAATATTGGAAAAAATTTTGAGGTGTGCACAAGCAATAGTCATCTACAAAGTATATATTTTTTGATGCACATAGCTTGAGAATTTCATCACGTTTCACACAGTCAACAACTCCGTATTGATGAACAAAAACTAGACCAGTTTTTGCGCTAGTGGCCGTGTTTATGGCGACTTCGTAATTAGGATGCTCAAAAGGATCTGACATGGGTGCAAGTATCGTAGTTTTATCAGACAAAACACCATTTAAGACATCAACGCAAAAATTGGCGGGAACGATCACAGTTTCACAGTCAGTTAAAAATGATCTAATTGCGAACCGACCACTATTCATATAAGTAATTTTGTCATTCATGTACTAACAGGTAATTTTTAATTTTACGCTCGAGTTCATTATAGTTTTCTCTGTGGCGGGTACTACATGGAAAATTTACCTGCGACGTAGAAGCTCTGCACAGGACTTCGTATACTGTCTTTTGGGTATTTCCCTTGTCTACGATGCAATGCATGCCGTAATCTTTCATAAAGCCTTCGCCATCTTCACGATGATTATCAGTGAATACAATTGAAATAAAAGGTTTTTTTAAGGCGTATAGCTCATATAGCGTCTGTCCCGCTGTAGAGATCACTAAGCAGCTTTTTAAAATCAAATTGATAAAATCTGTTACGTCAGTATTCCAAAAAATTCTCTCAGCTTCCTTTAGATCGGGATAACTTGGGTAGTCTGAAGTTCCAAAAAATATCGATCTTTCGGGCGCTGATTTATAAAATTCCGGCAAATAATTTTTTGGATCTTGGCCGCCAAATGTAAATGCATAAAAATCCTCACTTTCAGGCTGCTTGGCGTTATAAAAATCATCTCTTACGATATTGTAAGTTAATCCGTAACAGCTTTCCTCTCCAGTTTTTTTCCGCCACTTTTCGGCATTAATAGTACCGTCGATCACCAATCCGCGTCGATATGTTCTGCGCTTGAAGTCATCAACAAAAATTGGCTTGCTGTGATTTTCAAAAATTTGAATTGTCTTTTTATCATTTGTGAAAGTATCGATTATAATGAACGCATAACAACTTATTTGATCTTTTAGTAATTCATGATTTTGGCCCCAATTTATAATTTGCGATTTGCCTTCAAAATCCTCTTGGGTCGCTAAGTCTAGTTCAGCCCAACAAAGCAATGATTTGAAAGCCTGGTAACGTCTAACGTGACCATAACCTGATCCTGAAAAGTAATCGGCTACATACAAACCCTTTTTAGCCATACATGCCGCTCCAAATAATTTCCGCTAAATTCCAGTCTTCAAAATCGTCAATATCCCAAACTTCATTTTTTTTAAGAATAAAGGCTTGGTTTCCGTCCGCGATAACTGGACATGAATTTTTCCAAAATTCGCATTTGCCCCAATAAAAATAACCAACATCATGAAATCGTTTTTGTAAATCTTGAGTACGCGTATTTTCTTGGACGCTTTGAGGCAATTTAATGATTTTATTCTCGCAAGAAAAAGCTCTTTGTATTGGATGGAAATATTCTTTGACAGCAAAAGTAAATCTACAATTTGCATGAATGTGCTCTTGTAGAGAATCCGTAACCATTTTCTCAGTTAAGAAAACAGCTGTTGGATAAATACAGCATATTAAGTCGCTGTCGTTTAGAGACATCTCGTCGCAAGCGTTCTTAATTACTTGTTGTGTTCCGGTCGCATCGTCACTGAGTTCTGGGGTTCTACGATGAATTTCACACGTGGGAATTTGTGAAACTGTCTTTATTATTTCTCGACAGTCTGTCGACACAATAACTCGATCAAAACAACTTGAATTTATGATTGTTTCTAGTGTCCTGCAGATGATCGGTATGCCGTGGAAGTTTTTTATATTCTTTTTGGGGATTCGTTTGCTTCCACCTCGAGCGGGGAGTATCGCGACTATAGTCAAGCTTACCTCATTTACTGCTAGTAGAGACAACCACAATACTAGACCACACTTGTATGTTCGTTAAAACTCTTGTTGAGTCATTTACTTTAGATTTTCTATTGTTTCAATCTCCTTAGATTTGACGTAATTCATCTACGGGCGCGGCCCTTTAGTCACGATTGAAAGAGGGACTATGAAAAACTTTCACACGCATTTATCCCACCTGGAGGCGGAGGCGATTGAGATTATCCGCGAGGTTGTGTCAGAGGCCGAGAACCCGGTCATGCTGTATTCGGTTGGCAAGGACAGCACGGTGATGCTGCATCTTGCGAAGAAGGCGTTCTATCCCTCTCCCCCTCCGTTTCCGCTGATGCATGTGGATACGACTTGGAAATTTCAGGAGATGTATAAATTGCGGGATAAGGCCGCGAAAGACGCGGGAATGGAGTTGATCGTGCATCAAAACCCCGAGGCCAAGGAAAAGGGGATCAACCCGTTTGATCATGGCGCATTGCATACGGACATGTGGAAAACCGAAGGGTTGAAACAGGCGCTGGACAAACACGGGTTTGATGCGGCCTTTGGTGGTGCGCGCCGGGATGAGGAAAAATCGCGCGCCAAGGAACGCGTGTTTTCCTTCC
>Ga0181566_10003762_pt1 | contig 12423 bp, 13 predicted proteins | sample 101ome_15_FD_133762 | JGI IMG/M metagenome (GOLD analysis project Ga0181566, IMG submission 133762) | Coastal salt marsh microbial communities from the Groves Creek Marsh, Skidaway Island, Georgia - 101402AT metaG (megahit assembly) | ecosystem: Environmental > Aquatic > Marine > Intertidal... | reverse complement strand
ATTCGACTTTTTTTAGCTTCTGAATTAATTAGACTTAAACAATAATGGGTAATATTTGAGACATTGCATTTATCTTGTAGCAACTCAGGAAAAACTTCTTTTTCACTAATAATATTAACTAAACTGGCATACCCCTTGTAACCCACTATTTCACGAGCGACAAAGTAATTAAGCCTATTTGCCTGATAACAAACAATCGTCGGTATCCGATAGAACGCGCAATTTAAATTAACCGTGCCACTCGCGGAAATGCAAATGGAGGATTTCTCTAATGCTAAATTTAATTCTTGATTACTATAAACATCGTCAAAATCTGATAGAATTTTGGAGTCGATCTCAATACTAATTGAGTCGCTCAAAACTATTGAAAATTTAAAGTGAGGGATCACACTTTTTAATTTCTTAAACGCTTCATAATATATAGGCAGTAATTTTTGAACTTCACTGTTTCTTGAGCCAGGAAGAAAAAGAATCGTCGGTTGCTTAATTCTATTACGGTCTAAATCTTTGAAGTTGGGGCAATCTTCATTAAAGGCTTTAAAAACAGGATGCTGACATTCAATAACTTGCCTAACACCACGATCGACAAACCATTTTTTTTCAAATGGCAAAATTGTAAATAATTGATGAGTATATTTACTTAATTTTTTTGTTCTGCCTGATCTCCATGCCCAAGCTTGAGGCGCGACATAATAAAGAACTTTAACATCTGTCTTTGTTAACTTCTCTGCAATTTTTAAGTTGAACTCTTGAAAATCAATCAAAATAGCATATTTAGTTTTTCTCGCTCTTGCCTCATTGATGAGTTTATCCATCGCTGAAAAGTAATAAGGTAGTTTTTTTAAAGGCTCAGTAAAACCGATAGAGGAAAAAGAGTTGAGGTCGTAAATACACTCTACACCAAGAGAGCTCATTTCTTTACCACCGACACCATAAAAGTGGATGTCATTGCAACCTAAATTGATATCCTGAAACATCGAAACAAAGTGCTCTTCAGCACTCTTTTCACCAGCAATGACCAACACTTCTTGCATTTTATATTATTCCCAAGAAATCGCTTTCTTCTCTTTGATAGACTTAACGGTTAAATCCATCATCTTCATCGCAAGATGGCCTGCTTCATAATTAACTTCATTATTTTTTCCACTTTCGATTGAGTTTTTAAAAAGCTTATGCTCCTCAAATAGGTGGTCTCTTTTATCAAATTGCAGGACCTCATCTTTAAAGCCGTTTTTACTGCGACGAACCTCGCCTCTTAATAAATCTATTTCCAAAATGCCATCTTCAAAAACAAATTCAGCATACCTTTTTTCTGCAACATTTGACCTCGAGGCAGTGACAAAAACGATTTTATCGCTATAGGTTAGCTTACTTGTGCAGTAATCGATCATTTTTGTATGACAACAACTTCCCCAAGCCTGAATATTTAATGGATAGCCAAACCCAAGCATGGATAGCATATCATAGTCATGAATCATTAAATCATAAATGATATCAACATCGTCGCCTCTTCCCTTATATGGGGCCACACGCTCAATCCTCGTAATTTCAGCAGAAGAAAAATTTTCTAATTCAATTAACCTTGGCCAGAAGCCGTGAAAACGCTCGCTATGGCCAACTTGAAAAACGACTTCCTTGTCCTTGAGAAACTTTCCTAAATTAATAGATTGCTCTAAGTTTGATGTCATCGGCTTTTCAACAAAGCAATGCTTGTTATGCTTTAACGTCTCTAGAATCACGTCATAATGAAATGTTGTCGGCGTTGCTATTGCAACAGCGTCAACTAAATCGATAACCTCATTTAAATTTTCTGCAATTTTAAGATTAGGGTATTTCTCTGAAATAATAGAGTGCTTAGTTTTATCGAGTTCAACTATTGCAGTAAAATTGTCACCATAGAGGCTAGCCAATTTTTCAGCATGCCACTTTCCTAAATGGCCATAGCCGACTAGTACAACTTTCATTATTCACTCCTCATTAATTAGAAAACGCAGCAATCCCTACCTTTGAGTTCAATATATCCGCAACGATTTGTTCAATAATCTCATTTCTTTCAAATGTCGCCATTTCTTCTTTATTCTCTACAAAGCTTCTTGGTGAGAAGGCAGAGCTTTCAATTGCTCTCAGAAACTCAACTGATTCAGCAATCACTTCCCTTGAAAAACCTTGCCTTCTCAATCCGATTATATTGATGCCCTTTATTTTAACTCTATTACCTAGGGCAGTACAAAAAGAAGGAATATCACGGTCAATCGTTGTTGAGCCTCCAATGTATGCACCTTTACCGACTGTGACAAATTGAGATACCGCACTTGCTCCACTTAAAATGACTCTGTCTTTAATAACAACATGGCCTGCAATGTTAGCAGAGTTTACTAAGATACAGCTATTACCAATCTGACTATCATGTCCAATATGAGTGTGCGCCATTAATAAGTTGTTACTACCAATGATTGTAATTCCATCTTGTTTTAACGTTCCTCGGTGAACCGAAACATATTCGCGAAAAGTATTATGGTCACCAATTTGTACCTTTGTATCCTCCCCTTTGTATGAAAGGTCTTGAGGTACTTCGCCAATACTACAAAATTGAAAGAAATGATTTCCTTCACCAGCTTCAACGCTACCTTTAATAACTGAATGTGGCTCAACAATACAGTTTTTACCTAGGGTAATATCCCCATCTAAAATACTATAAGGCCCAATAATACAGCCCTCACCAAGTTGAACATTCTCTGATAAAATCGCCGTTGAATGAACTTGAACATTTTTCATCATTACATCCTAATATCTAACCGATGCAATAACTGTTGCATGGCTCATTAATTGATTGTCACAAAGAACTTCACATTCTGTCACAATCATTGGTTTACGATATCGAGTAATTTTGGCTTTAATTTCTAATTTCATTCCAGGCAGAACAGGTTTTCTAAATTTAGCATCATTAACACTTGTTAATGCAACATCTAGAGTATTTTCGCTAAATGGATCATCAATAAAAAAAGCCATCACAAAACTTGAAGCCTGGGCCATCATTTCTACTTGAATAACTCCAGGAAGCACTGGCTTACCAGGAAAATGGCCTTTAAAAATTTCCATCTCAGGATTAGCGTAAAAAGATGCTGAGACTAATCCACCAATCGCTTTTTTGGCATCAACCGTTCCTTTTCCAAACTCCCAACCATCTAGCTCTATTGATTCGACAGAGTCAATAAATAGAAAAGGATCACGATGAGGGATAAATTTTTTCACTTCTTCATTATTAAATAACATAGCTCTTAACCTCACTATAAATTTGGTATTATATTCAGACTATTTCTTCGTTAACCTTCTAATGGCTGCAATTGAGCGAAGCCATTCTTTCATTGGCCGGGCCGGCATACCGGCCATTCGAGATTTACTTTCTACATTATCAAACACAGCAGAATGCCCAACAATTTCACATTGATCGCCAACTGTAACTCCGGGAGCAACCGCAACATGACCGCTCATTGCGCTGAAATGCCCAATTGTCACACTACCAGCGAGACCTGACTGAGCACAGACAATGACCCCCGTTTTCAAATGACAATTGTGAGCGATGTGAACAAGGTTATCAAGCTTGCAGTGACTCTCAATAATCGTGTCATCAAAAGTTCCACGGTCAATACAACTATTAGAGCCAATTTCAACATGATCACCAATTAATACGCCACCGATGTGCCATACTTTTCGATGTTCTCCGTCCATGTAGTTATAACCAAACCCATCTGAGCCAATTACGACACCTGCATGTAGCTTACAGTCATCACCAATTCTACTTTCTGGATAAATTACACAGTTTGGAAAGATAATAGTATTGTCACCTATCTTTACGTTACCCATAATCACACAACCGGCCATGATGGTACAACCAGAACCAATCTCAACATTTTCTCCAATGAATACACCTTGCGAAACTCTAGTGCTTGGACAAATTTTCACATCACCAGTCTGGCGGCCATCAATGACATATTGGCTTTGATCATATTTACTGTCGTAAAAGAACTTTGAGATTAGGCACATTACTAAATTGAAGTGCTCTGTTAACGCCGTATTAGATGCTGGAATAAAACTGAATTCATTTTTCTTCTTATCAAAGAATTTTTTTTCGACAATAAAGACAATGTCATTCAAAATTTTTGAATCATTTGTTTCGATGAAATTTTTTATTTCGAGAAGAGGAGTTAAGCCATTTATCAGGCATAAATGATTGGGCTTTAAATTTTTAGTTTTGCAGATGCCAGATACACTAACCCCCGCGAAATTAGCGGGGGTTAAGGGTGATATAAATTTATCTAAATCTCTTATATCAAAAATGTTCATGAGTTACCTGGAACTTATTTTGAGTACTTTTGATCGTATTCTTTAATAACTTCTGCAGTTAAGTCTTTTTCAGACTTCGCGTAGATAACTGGAGCTGTGCTCATTTCGAAAGTCACATCTACTCCTGATTTTTTTGAAACTTTGTCAACAATAGACTTAATTCTTTCTAGAATTGGTCCTTTCATTTTTCCTTCCATCTCTTGAATTTCTTTTTGAAACCCTAGCGACTTTTGTTGTAATTCAATGATTTTTTGTTGAATTTCTTTCTCTTTTTCAACTTTAGCTTTGTCATTCATCACAAGGCTTTGCTTAGAAAAATCTTGTTGTAATTTTTTAATTTTCTCCTGCTCAGCATCTAGAATTTTTCTTTTTTTCTCAAATTCATCCTTTAATTGATCTCGTACCTTCTTACCTTCTTTTACAGAAACTAAAACATTTTGAATATCAACCTTACCAACAAGCAATGCATAAGAAGGTGCACTTAAACCCAACATTAAAACCAAAGAAATAGCATATTTCATAAAAACTCCTAAAATATTTTAAAATAATTGTCCTATATCAAAAAAGAATTGGCTATCAGAAACAGTTGTTTCATCAGTATTAATTGGAAAGCCCCATTCAAAACGAAGAACACCAATAGGGCTAAACCATCTTAGACCAAATCCATAATCCATATAAACATTAATATCATCAATATTACCCGCATCACCAGCATCAAAGAAAACAACCCACTTCAAACCTGCTTCCCTTGCCAAAGGGTGCTCTAATTCAAGTGAGGTGTAAGCAGCAAACTCTCCACCTTTATTATAAATAACTTTACCGTTCTCTGTTTCCACTTCCAGCTTCGGCCCAATTCCCTCGAAAGGATACCCTCTTAGGTTTCTTGCCCCACCCAAAGTAAATTTTTCAGTACGGGGAATAGCTCGGTCATCGACCTCATAAATGCGAGATGCATATAGCCTTGATCTAAAGACAAGATCTCCCCAAACTCTATAGAAATATCTTGTATCCATTTCAAGTTTAAACCATTTCTTCACGCCACCTAAACCTGCGTACTCTGAAGATAAACTAAGATAATAGCCATCACTCGGCTCAAAGGTGTTATTTCTCAGGTCCCTAATCGTAGAAACACGGACCATTGAGGCTAAACCATTTTCAAGGTCTTCATCAATAGTAGGGTCATTAACTGAGTTAATTGATGTATCTTCAAATTTATAAGTTCCAAATAAGCGAGTATATTCAAAAATTGGATACCCTAATCTTAAGTCAAAACCCTGCCTCTTATAGCTCAATGATGAGGAGGCATTATTATTTTGACTGTAAACGTCACCACCTGCTGTCCACTTCGTATCGTAGAGATATGGCTCGGTAAAACCAAGATTATAAGTCTTATTTACTTTAGATAGAGATAGACTCAAACTGAGATTTTGCCCCTTTCCAAGAAAGTTATTTTGCGCGACAGATGCTTGTAAAAACGCTCCCGTTGCCGTTGAATAACCAGCCCCAAGAGATATTTGCCCCGTATTTCTTTCTTTTACAGTGATTTCAATATCAATAATATCATCTCGACCTGGACGGCTAACTGTATTAAAAACAACGCTACCTGGCTCAAAAAAGCCAAGACGATTAACATTCTCTCTTGAAATTCTCAAATCTGTTCCAGAGAAAGTACCACCTTCTTTTATTTTTAGCTCTCTGCGAATAACTTTATCTCGAGTCTTATGGTTTCCTTTGATATTAATATGACCAAAGTGTGCAAGCTTTCCCTTTTCAAATGAGAAAGCCAAGTCAATTTTGTTTTCCCCTGGGACGATTTCGAGAGTTCTCAAAACATTAGCAAATGCATAGCCTTTATCTTGATATGCTTCCGTCAAATTCTTTATATCTACTCTTAATTTTTCTTCAGAGTAAATATCTCCCTCTTTTAACTTAGTCATTTCTCTCAATTGATCATCACTAAACATCGAATCACCAAAAAATAAAACGCTATTTATTTTAAACTCTGGCCCTTCATTAATTTTAACAGTGATAAAAATCCACCGGCGATCTTCAGATATAGTAACTTCAGGATTTCCAATGTTAACCTGCAAATAACCTTTGGTTTTGTAAAAATATTTAATTCGCTCGATATCTGTTAGAAAGTTAAATTCCTTGTAGCTCCCAGCACCACTCATTCCACCAAAGAATGAATCTTCTCTCGTTTCCATAATGTCTTTTAACTGAAAATCTTCAAAGACTTTATTTCCAAGAAAAGAAATTCTTTTTACCTTAACTTTATCAAATTCAGTTATCTTGTACTGAACTTCAACATTTCCGTTAGGAAGAGTAATGATGTCATGATTAATTCTTGCGAGATAAAAACCTTTCTCTTCATAGTGCTTTTTTAATGCAAGAACATCCTCTTTAACCTTGTTTACATCTAGGATTCCAAAATCCTTTGTTTTGATGACCTCTTTTAAATCATCAGAGTCAATTTCATCATTTCCAACAAAGTTAACAGCACCGATTACGGGCTTCTCTTTGACGACGAACCTTAAAACATTATTTGGATCCTCATGAACCTCAATCCACTCGAAATAATTCATTTTATAGATGTTATTAATATCTTCTCTGATCGAGTAATTAGTCGCTGCCTTTCCTGGCCTTGAGATGATTCGACTTAATATTGCCTTGTTTTCAACTTTAGTATTACCTTCGATTTTAATTTCTTTGATAATAAAAAATGTTTTTTTTGGGCCAAGGGTATCAGCAGAAACGCGGATACTAACTGTAATGATAAATAAAAAGATAACTTTATGTAAAAAGTTAATAAATTTCTTCATGAAACACATCTGGTAAAAATTATTTACAATAGCGATAAAAATTACCAATAACTTAACAATATTACAATGAATTCATTGATTGATTTCCAACTCCTCCGTCAAGGATTTCTACTCGACGAGAGAAACGCGTTGCAACACTTTGATCGTGAGTAACAACTAATAGCGTTGCGCCAGTATCATCAGCGATTGAATCAAGAAGATCGATGACTATCTTAGAGTTTTCAGAATCAAGATTACCTGTTGGTTCATCACAAAGTAACAGCTTGGGTCGAAGAGAGATTGCCCTCAAAATGTTAATTCTTTGCTGTTGCCCACCTGACATCTCCGAAGGTAGTTTGTTTAAAATATCATGAACACCCAAACGCTCTGCATGCTCCATTACATAACTCTTCACGTCCTTTATATTCTTGGAGCCATTAATTTGCGCAGGAAGCATTATATTTTCGATCCCCGACAGAGTGCCTAAGAGGAAATGAAATTGAAAAATAAAGCCAACAAAGTTATTCCGGTAGTGAGCTAAATCATGATCTGAGTAGGTACTTATATTTTGGCCAAAGCAATAAATATTCCCGCTCGATGGCTTATCAAGACCCCCGAGAAGGTAAAGCAAAGTAGATTTCCCACTACCTGACTGGCCGTAGATAGCAACTTTGTCTTGTTCATTAATTTCTAAATCAAGATCTTTTAAAGCGTGAAAACTACCAAATTTTTTTGATACATTATTGATGATTATTTTCTCATTCATAATAAACCTACACGTATTGCTGACGGAGCCCTCTTAAAAGTGAGTCTCCCCGAAACTTTCTTGAAAGAAAATATGTCATCAGTAAAATCCAACAACAACTTATTAAGTATACAACAAAATAATTTTCAATTGAGATATACAAATTAATTTTACCCAAATGATATATATTTTTTGGCATCAAGTTTTGAGAAATATAGCTTAGGAGCTGGCCAAAAATATTTGTTAGAATAATTGACACAATTATTGAGCCTCCCCAAAGAGAGAATGATACAAAATACCAAATACGAGAAATCTTATCGGGTGAAAAACCAAGAGCATGAAGCGTAAAAAGCTCTTTTATTTTTTTCTCCCTAAAGAAAATAAGAAAAGAAAGTAAATTAAAGACGGACACAATCACGATAACTTGAAGAATTACTAGGATTGAAATTTTTTCAATTTCTACAGCCTCTATTAGAGTAGAGTACTCATCCCAATAAGGAAGAGCATAAAGATTTTCATCCATTGAATATAACTGGTCGTTTAAGATTTTTATTCGATCCTTTTGTGTTGAAAAATCATCAAAGGGAAAATTAAAGTTAAATACAGAGTAATTAAATGCAACTTCTTCCGTTGGAAAAAATTCTTTTATATCAACCAGAACTACTCTTGAATCTTTTTCATAGAGGTTGGTTTTAAATAGCTCCGATATTTCAAAATTCTTTATGACAAATCCATTTCCCTTCCCCTCGGGAATTAATGCCCTAAATGTTTCTCCTTTTTTTAACCTGAGTTCTCGAGCAAGATCTTCTCCTACTATCGCTTGGCCTTTACGGAGTTTAAATGAGGATAAATTTTGAATCAGTGGGATAATGTTTTTTTGTAAATCTCCCGCCAAGATAATGGCACCTTTTGACTCCTTATTTTTTCCGACTAAAAATACTTCACTTTTATAAAATCCTGCCGCAGTTAATGAGGGGTAATCCTTTTTTAAACTGTCGGCAAGAGCATTCAGGTCCTCTCGCTTCATTAAGGAGCTAATAGAAAAGTCTCCATTTGATTTATTCAAAGCAGACAGCAAGTCTCTTTCAAAGCCTTCCATTAACCCAATCGTAGATAGAATAATTGACATTGAAAAACCTAAGCCAAAACTAACCCACAATAAGAAAATTACTAGTTTTTTGTCCAAACGGAGAATTCTAATTAAATTCAATCGCGCCCTCTCATTCCGTTACTTCAAAAGAAGATGAGACACTCCATCTTAAATAAGCATCCATGAACCCATCTAAGTCACCATCTAATATTTTTTCTGGTCGACCGGACTCAAAAGAAGTTCGGTGATCTTTTATTAATTTATAGGGATGAAGAACATATGAGCGAATCTGTGCCCCCCAACCAATCTCTAATTTTTCAGACTCTCTCGCATCTGACTCGGCTTTTCGTTTCTCTTCTTCTAGTTTGTACAAACGCGACTTAAGAACTGTCATTGCTTGAGCTTTATTTTGAAGCTGAGAGCGTTCATTTTGGCAAGTAACGACAATACCAGAAGGTAAATGGGTAATACGAACTGCACTATCGGTAGTATTTACCGACTGCCCCCCTGCGCCGCCTGATCGATACACATCAATTTTTAAATCACTTTGTTTGATGTCTACTGAAATTTCATCATCTATTTCAGGGTCGATATAAACAGAGGCAAATGACGTATGTCTCCTTCCCCCTGAGTCAAAGGGGGAAATCCTGACGAGTCGATGAACTCCAGATTCGGATTTTAATAAACCATAAGCAAATGGTCCTTCAATAACAAAAGCAGAGGACTTGATTCCAGCCGTATCGCCATCTTGCTGATCCAAAAACCGAATTTTAAACTTTTTGTCTTCTGCCCATCTAACCAGCATTCTTTGAAGCATCGCTGCCCAATCACAGGATTCTGTACCTCCCGCACCGGCATTTATACTAACAATTGCATTGTAACTGTCGAGCTTATCAGACAGAAGAATTGTTTTCTCTGCCTCAAGCAATTTTGACTGAAAAGCATAGAAAGCATCAACTGCCTCAGTGACAGACTCATCACTATCATCCTCTTCGATAAACTCAACTAAAACCTCAAAGTCATCATGTGACTCGCATATCGATTGAAAAAGGTCGACAACCTGACTTAAGATATTTTTCTCTTTTTGTATCTTCTGAGCGTTTTCAATATCGTCCCAAAATCCATCCATGCTCTCGATCTGAGATATTTCGTCTAATCGCGCCTGTTTTCGTGAAATGTCAAAGTGACCCCCGTAACTCGCTTACCTTTGGCTTAAGCTTGGTAAATTCATTTTTACATTCAGATAATTTTAAAGATTCAACGCTACTCATGGTAATTCCTTATACAAATCAAAAATAATTTCCTCAAGCTTATACATTATTTCCTTCTCTTGCTCTGAAATTTCATGGTCGTAACCTAAAAGATGTAGGACACCATGAATAAATAGCTCCGCAATTTCTGTTTTTAAATCAAGACCTGATTCTAATGCTTGGTTAACTGCGACACTATGACATATAAAAATATCTCCAAGAAGAAATTCACGCCCAACAATAGAGGAAAGATCTAAACCTCTTCTTAAGTCCTCATGAACAGGAAAGGAAAGAACGTCTGTTACTTTGTCTTTTCCTCGATATTGAGCATTCAACTCTCTAATTAATTGATCGTCGACAATTGAGAGGTTTAACGAAAATTTGTCCCAGGCTAAAATTTGAGAATCAATTCCAGTCAGCTTATTGTCAAAAAAAAGCCTCGAAAAGATAGTCGAAATACGTCGGCAGATCTCTAAAATTTGTTGCTCGGCCAGACTAGAGTCCACCTCTAGGTTTACTGATGTATCAAAAAGTTTTAAATTATCTGCAGTAAATGACATACTTATAAAATAATCCAAAGCATCCTATATGTATATAGTAACTAAGGAAAGCAATGAGTCACCAAGACCTTTTTGATCAATTTGTTGCAACAATTTCAAAACTAAGACATCCTACTGAAGGATGCCCATGGGATTTAAAGCAAACACATAAATCCTTGATTAAATATTTAATAGAAGAAACATTTGAAGCAGTTGAAGCCATTGAAAAAGGGCAACATGAACAAATAAAAGATGAGCTTGGTGACATCCTGCTACAAGTTGTCTTGCACAGTGTAATTGCAAATGAAAATAATCACTTTGATATTAGTGACGTCATTGAGGGAATCAACGCCAAAATGATTCGTCGCCACCCACATGTATTTTCTGATTTAAGAGTAGAATCTATCGATGAAGTTAAAAAAAATTGGGAGGAAATAAAGAAATCTGAGGATACCAATCCCCCATCTTCTGAACATACTTTTTCAAAACGAATTTTATCTAATACTGCCCTATTGAGCAGTTTTAAAATTGGCGAAAAAACCCAAAAGATTGATTTTGACTGGGACAATGCCAAGCAAGTATCAACGAAAGTAGACGAAGAACTCTTGGAACTAAAAGAGGAAATAAATAATGGGGATAGAGAAAAGGTTGAAGAAGAGTTTGGAGATCTACTATTTTCAATCGTTCAACTAGGTAGGCACTTAAAGATTGACCCAGAGTTAGCCTTGAGAAAAGCTAATAAAAAATTCATCCATAGGTTCACTGAAATGGAGAGACACTGCGAGCAGAAAAACCTTCGCTTTTCGGATTTAAATAGGTCAACCAAGGAAGAAATTTGGAAGCTCATCAAAAGGCAAGAAAAATGAATCGACTATACGATCTTAAAATACCCGTTATAGGAATTACGGGTGGAATTGCTTCTGGAAAATCCACTGTCTCAAAAATTTTAATGAACCAAGGTGAGCATGTTATTTGTGCAGATAGCATCGTTAAAGAAATTTACCAACAAGATAGTACCAAAAATCTTATTCAAAGAATTGCCGGCAAAGCGATTGATGATAAGAATGAAATTAATTTTAAAATTCTTCGCGACCTATTTTTTCAAAACAAACAAATAAAATTAGAATTAGAAAATCATATACACCCTCAAATAGAGAGATACTTTAAAGACAAAATGAAATCTGATTTACAAAGGATCTTTTATGATGTTCCTCTTCTGTTTGAAAAGAAGATGGAGTCAAAATTTGATTATATTATTCTCGTAAAGGTTAATGAAGAAACTCAACTAGAGCGACTAACAAAAAGAGATAATATAGGTCCTGAACTAGCAAAGAAAATAATAAAAAACCAGCTACACTTTACCGAGAAAGAAAAGAGGAGTGATTTTATCATTGATAATAATCAAGACCAGTCTGAGCTAGAGCAGAAGACCCTCTTAATACTTAAACAAATATAGAAACTCTAAGAGAGCACTTGAGTGCTTTTGTTACTCTCCTCATAATCATTGATATCATTGCCTGAAACAAGCATCTGATTTATTGCCCCAAGCTTAAGAATAAGATCATCGGTACTTTTGAAGTGCTCATTTAATAAATCTGCAATAATTATCTCAGAGTCAATTGATTGTTCATTATCACTATCACCTAGGTTGGCT
>Ga0181566_10003751_pt1 | contig 12437 bp, 11 predicted proteins | sample 101ome_15_FD_133762 | JGI IMG/M metagenome (GOLD analysis project Ga0181566, IMG submission 133762) | Coastal salt marsh microbial communities from the Groves Creek Marsh, Skidaway Island, Georgia - 101402AT metaG (megahit assembly) | ecosystem: Environmental > Aquatic > Marine > Intertidal... | reverse complement strand
GAGACTTACGACCCCTTGTATCGCCTAGTCGGTGTGTAGCGCAGCCTGGTAGCGCACTTCCTTCGGGAGGAAGGGGTCGGAGGTTCAAATCCTCTCACACCGACCAACCTAAAAGCCATGCTATATAGGTTTGGGGCTTTTTTGTTTCTGGAGAATCGAAGCAGAAAATCGTGTGTGCCTCGTATATGCCTCACGCATGCTGCTAAAACACGTTTTTCTGAGGCACGGGCCTGTTTGTGGCCAATTATCGTGGTTTAGGCCCGCTTTTGCCGGCTTACCGGCGGATTAACCGCCGTTTTTAATGGGCCGCAATGGACTCACCCCCCCAAAGGGGCTTCGAAGAGAAGTAACTAGGAAGAGTGCGTGGTTTTGACCCCGCGGGCTGTACCCCGCCGCCCTATAGAGAACCACTATCCGCGGGGGAGTTTTAACTCCCCCCGCAGAAGGATGGTTCAGTGGGGCGCCAGCGTCTGCAGGGACAGTTCTGTCGCGGCTCGGATACTGGCGGACTAGTAATCCGCCTCATAGGTGTCAGTATTGGCTATGACGGGTGCTTCAGCACCGTAAGAACCCGGCAAATGGTAGGTTTTGGATTTGCCTTTCCCGGCATCTTTAAGAATCAGCTTGCCGGCCTCCACGAGGCGCGCAAGCGCCTTCGTGACGGCATCTCTGCTGGCACCATTTAGGTAGGCTTCTCGTGCGTCCTTGTCGTTGTAGAAAAAGCCAGCCCACAGGGGGCGATGACTGTCTCGACCCTCGATATGATCCATCAACAAATCGTCCAACAAAGCCTCTCGGTCCGCCAGCTGCTCTTTCCGCAGCAGTCGCTCGTCATTGCCCCCACGCTTCACTGATTCGAGAACCTTGAGGGCCGGAGCAGGCCCTGCGCCCTCAACAGGTAAAATGTAATAGGGCGGTATCAAGGGCCCAAATGAGCTCCTAACGTGAGCTATTTCGATGATCTCTCCGGACAGTAATTCCTCGTCTGAGGCGATCGGTTGCCGTATGCCTTTGTAATCTTTATCCACCTTGGTAAATACCAGCGCAGACCGTGTGTTATCCCCCATTGAAGAGCCTCCGCGGGAGCTGTACTGATCAACCACCTTTCCGCGCGCCTGAGCCTTTCCGGCGTGATGAGTGAGGACGCAGGGACAGTCCAGAGCCATGGCAACGTGATCCGTGACGGCGATGGCCGCTGTGAAGTCCGTATTGTCCTCGCCATGACACAGCCGAGACGCGGTCTCAAATGCTACGAACCCGACCTTGATGTCATGGGTAAGTACCTCAGCAATCATTTGATCAACCCAAGGAGAACGCTTGTCACGACGCTCGCTACTCTCGTAGAGCTTTGCTCCAGATCCACTCACATCAACGACCAATATTCGAGAAGCGATATCTTCGATATCGCGACCAAAGTGTGGGCTCTCTTCGGTTTTGATGGCTGAATAGAACTTAGCCAGATAGTCCTCGGCCTCGTCTTCCGCTGTGACAATAACAACCATCTCTCCGTTAGCTGCAACTTTAATAGCCTGATAGGTGATGAAGGTGGATTTGAGTAATCCGCCTGGCGAGGAGACGCTGGCGGTTCGTCTTTCGGGCATCCATCCATTCTTCATTTTTTTCTGTTGTGGGGGCTTGTTCAGATCAAACGTATCGAGCCTCCGAAACTGCAGATCAGATTTCTTGCCGTCGACGGATAGCACTGCCGTCAATTTACCCGAACCATTTGCAGGTAAAATTTGCTGGGAGTGATCTTGTTGATTTTTTATTTTCTTCATAACCGGTCTCTCTTAAATTGATGGATGCCATCCATGGCAGGAGTGATCTGTCCCTGATGGACACATCATTAGAGAGCACCGGTTCTATTGATTGTCAGAAAGCGCCAAGGGCTTGGCGAGAGGCGCCAAAAAGGGGCCAGAACTGCTCGCCGCGTCAGAAAACTCAGCAGCCAGTTAAATACCCCGGGGCATCGTAAAGAGAATCGAGTAGCTAAAACCTAGTACATGTGCTGTTGAGCGCCTAATGGGTAAACGCTATTCTCCAATAGTCAGCGACGGAGATTCATTATGAATAAAATGATTAAACTGGCAGTGACACTTCTTGGAATCGCATTTATTTCAGGTTGCGCAGGTGTTACGTCGAACGTTTATACGAATCCTAGTGCTTCAGTTCCGCCCATGAAGCCCAAGCTAATCTTTGTACCGGCGGATGTCGAAATTAGCATACGCAATGCAGGCGGAGATTTAGAGCTCAGCGCTGAATTAAGTGAACAGGTTTCTACCGCATACAACGCGGCAGCAATGAACCTCATGTTTGAGAGAGGCGTCCAATTTATCCCGTACGGCACCAGGGGCTTAAAAGATGAGCATGTAGATGTGGTCAGGGAAGCCAACACGATCATGGACTCAATTCAATTGTCCCAATCTGCAAGCGGAGGCATTGGATCTTCGAGGAACTTTTCTCTGAGTGAAGACGCTAGAGCCGAATTTCGAGAGTATGGTGCCGACTACGTTACCTTCTCGGTCCTGCGAGCAGCAACAGCGAGCGGAGGCCGAACCGCGGTCGCAGTTATCGCAGCGATTGGTGGAGTAGCCGTACAGACTTCTGATGCCCAATACCGAGTAGCGATCTTTGATGTTCGCGATGGGCAATGTATTTGGGCGAATTTTGATCCACTAGCCCTGCCTGATGGCAACTGGATAGATGCTGACGAGGAGGCTTGGGCGGAGATCATAGACAAGATGGACTCAGGTTTCTCTCTGTGACCAGACCTTGGTTCACGGCGTGCTTGGTTCTCGGTTTTCTGGGTTCATACTGTAGTTCGCAGACAGCACTGAGCCAGCCGATCGATGATGACGAAGCGGGGCTATTGCTGAAAGTAGAGAAGCAGGAGCAACTTATCCGAACTTCTCAATTCAGGACAAACGCCCCGGATATAGAGTCAGAGCTGAATGAAATGGCTTGTATGATCTCTCCTGAAGACTGCGATCGGTTGAATGTTTACCTGCTAGATCTGCCTGGCCTGAACGCTTTTGTAATGCCAAACGGAGCTATATTTGTTCAAACCGGTCTGCTTTTGAGGGTGGAAAATGAATCTCAGATAGCCGCGGTGATCGCTCATGAGATTGTTCATTTTCGGGAAAAGCACTCGCTAGAGGCTATCAGGAGAGCAAGCGATCAGGCTGCAACTTTCGCCATACTGGGTGCCGTAGTTGGTGCCGCTGGCAATGTTGCTGCGGCTGGGGCGGCGACTCCGAGTCAAATGCAAAGTGTATCCAATGCTTCTCAAACCGCAGGTTTAATGCTGCAGTCAATGCAAGTTATTAGCGGTCTTGCGCTCTTGGCATTCTCGAGGGAAAACGAAGAGGAGTCAGACATACAGGGTGCCGAACTCTCAGCCAGAGCAGGCTACTCCAAAGCGGCGGGAATGGAATTATGGCTGGCATATATGGCTGAAGATGAGGCTGCAGGTGGCGATCAGGCGCTGAGCCTTCTTGCGACGCACCCACTGCCAGAATCTCGAGTGCAATATCTAGCTAAATTTCGTGAAGTGGATGAACAGGGTGGTGTAAAGCCCCCAACAAATGTGATCGATGGTCTTGAGGAGTTTAGAGAAAGTTGGCTTTTAATGGAGTTGCGTGTCTTGCATCCTCAGCAGTTTGGTTTTTTGGCAGATAAACAGCAACGGGATTGGAATATCAGCCCTCAGCTTGTCAGCCACCTCAAGGCGGAGTCTTGGGTTCGTTATTCGGATCGTCAGGGGCTCTCTCGGTCCCAGATTGAGGACGCTCGGGAAGCTGCCATGACGGCTTTCGCCTCAGGTGCCGATTTGCCCGGGGGCCTCCCTGCTGATGGCTACCGAGACTGGGGTATGCTCGCTATCGACATGGCAGACAAAGCTTCTGCGAAGCGAGCCTTGACTAAATATTTAGAGCTATCCCCGAACGCCTGGGACGCCCAGTTTATTAAGAAAAAATTGGACGGTTTATAAGCGGTTTGCAGCCTTGAGAGATTCCCTAAGCAAGAAATAGCTTTCGCATTGCTGCCTATAACTTCAAATAACATTATTCAATTAAAGGCCGAGGTAGACTCCATTGTTTCTTTGCGCGACCTCCCTCATGAGAGTAGCGAATCGATCCCCCTGACCCCAAGGGAAACCGATTGAGTGGATTCGCGCTACACGCTTACCACTTTTGGTGTTGAGCTGATCGATGCTGCTCAAAGCGCTCTCGAAATCACCACCAGTGAAGTCATCGCCTAGAACGTAAATTGCGAGTTTGTCTGCTTTGGGTGCGTATATGCGGAGCGCCCTCTCTATGCCCTCGAGTGGACTACTGTTTGAGAACGCAGACATGTTCGCAAGGCTCTCGTTAAAATTCTTTCTTGCCGAGGGAGTATCAGGGATCCAGCGCTTATCATATCCTGGTATCAGGCTATCTCCCATGTCACTCAAAACCTGCATGGCCTCAACCTTCGGATGTATGCTCAGTAACTGTTCAACCGTCGCCGTCACTTGCTCCCAGTTGGCTCTCATGCTTCCAGAGCTATCGATCACGAATACGATATGGGTGGCGTCTACAGGGATGCCGCCATTGTATTGTGAGTCCATGGTGCCCCTTGCCGCAGATGTAGCCTGATTGGTAACCCGTTCAGTCAGGTTTTCAATTTCTCGCTTTAGGTTTGTCAGCTGAATTCCTAATTCAGATTCGCGAATTTCCAACTCCGATGCGCGAACGATCTCTAAGGTCAATGACTCTTGAAGCTCAGCTATCCGCTCAAGATCTGGTTTGACGCTTGGCGGACCCTCGACAGGTAATGTCGGATCTAAGTCAGGTGGTTCTGGGCTATTTTTTGACAGCATGAGAATTGCCACCATTGCTGCGAAGCCACAAGACACTACGTCCAGAAAACTCATGCCAAATACTTCATCGGCATTTCGAGTGCGACGTCTCATGGCCAGCGCTGCTCCGGGACAAATACAAGGCCATTCGTGCTTTTTGCTAATGCCCAGAAGCTTGGTGCGGCCTTGGGGTCTCCCTCTAGGGGCAGCAAGATGACGTTAAGCTCAATGCTTATACGAGTAAGGGGGGAAACGCTCTTTGCAAAAATTTGATCGCGGCAGTCTCCACCAACAAAGCCTTTTGGGTCCTTGGAGCACGAGGAGAAAAACCGAGAAACCCGCCCTTGGCTTGCTAACTTAGTCGGCAACCCGTCGGTTATGAGAAACACTTGTGCTTCCGGGGTAGCGATCCTCGACAGCCAGGCAAATGCGCGCTCAAGATCAGTGCCACCTTTTGGGTTCATTGACGTCAGAGCTGAGTCTAGCGCGCTGACAGCTTGTTGTTTTTTTTGCCAACCGGAAAAGATAGGAGATACCGTCTCAGCAAATGTTGCAGCATGTATTTTTGAGTTACTTGGCGCGACGTTTGCTACCCAAAGAGCTGCCCGCCTTGCTTGATTCCACTTGACTGATTGCGAAGCTTTATTTGCGCTCGGTGCTACCGCGTAATATGTATTTTCGGCTAGTAGTTCAGAATACATTGAGCTACTTGAGTCCAATAAGATTACTATTGCAGCTCCGTCTACCTTCAGACCCAGAAGGTCTCCGGATTTGTTTTTCGTGCTTCTTGATTCCGGTGGGATCGGAGCCTGGTTGAGCGAAGCTCTTAACCGGTCTCTTTCGCTTTCGTTCTGGAGAACTGCTGCCGTGAGTTCAGCGATCGTGGCGCCAGCAGCGGCGTTTTTCGCCCTGACTGATGCTAGCCGTTCCTCTGTACCAGACGCATCCGGTAGCTCGATCTCAACCCTTTCGGGGACAGGAAGAATTGTTGGGATGAGTTCCTCAATGTTGAAGTCAACTATGACGAGTAGCAATACCACGGCGCCGAGGCCACATGCCATTACGTCAATGAAGGCGACAGCGCCTCCTCCCATTGGCTTCCGCTGCGGGCGCACGGCGACTAGGCCAAGACAACTCTCTTGATTATGTACTCTTCAACGTACTGCTGAATGCTCACCAGTTGCTCGTCCTGCCGCCTATGAAGTATTGAAACGGCAAACATAATCACGACACTAATCAGCAAGGCGACGAACGTAGAGTTGAAGGCCACTCCAAGACTGCTGGTCATAGGACCGATGTTGCCATCGACCGCCAGTTCAGCCTGCGACATCGCTTGGCCTATTCCTCTAACGGTCCCGATGAAGCCAATGGATGGGATCGCCCATGTAATATATCGCAGCACCGTGAGCCGGCCATCGTTCTGTACCGCTAAAGAGTCAAGGGCAGGTTCTATCGCACCTGCTGAGCTGTGAACGTCGCCAGTCAAGGCAAACCGCCGCAGAGCCGCGCTAATTACGGAAACCAGCGGGGTCGATCTGATGTCCGCCGGAAGCCTATCGATAGAAGATAACAGTGATGAACTGGTTTGGTGGCTGACGTCTTCATCTTGAAATAAATCGATTTGGAACATGTATGTGTGGCTTTCAAGTGTGATGACCTCTTTGGCGATTAAGGCTATCGCCCATAAAAGCAGCATGAAGCAAATTTTTTGTTCCGTGTCTTTGACAACGATGAAGAAATTCCTTCCGTCTAGACTCTGACCCTCATTGAAGGTAAGGGCCGCAGCATTTGGGTCGATCCAAAATGTGTAAGCAGCCTGCACAATTACGACTGCGACAAAGAAAAGTAGTATGTCAATTAGATTCTGATTCACTTATATGTCCTCGGGGTAAAGCGCACTTTCATTCAGACTGATATTCGTTCGACTTGTCGCCAATTTCGCGCCAAAACCAGCTATCAATATCATCAAGACAAGCGCTATGAGTAATTTCTTATTCATCTAATACACATACCTAGCGATTCGAAACCCCACATCTTCTCTCGACCCGTCAATAGGCTCTCGATATGAGGTTCTCAGTTCGGTCCAAGATGAAGATAAATAATTTGATCCCTTAACGAAATGTTGTCGTCCAGTGCTCGGGCCCTGATAGTCGACTAGAGGCTGTGAAAGAGGCGTTGAAATAGAATAAAAATCATGTACCCATTCACTGACATTGCCCGATAAATCGCTGATCTTTCCCACCTGTTCTGAGAATCCGACCGGAGCGGGGCCACCGTGACCATCCGAGCGATCAGAGATAAATTTCTTAGCTTTGCCTTCGGCTGACTTGTCGGCGATGTTTCCGAAAGAAGTTTCAGGAATCTCGAAGTCATCGCCCCATACAAAGCTTGTTTTCTTGCGTTTCATGAACTTTGCTGCGACGAATTCCCACTCAGCCTCTGTTGGTAACCGATAGCCGATGGAGTCGGGGTCCCAGCCAACTATCCGCTTGCCGCTTACTTTATAAAAAGGTGGCAGCCCCTGAAGTTTGCTCAACTGGTTGCAAAATTGCGCTGCTTGCTCCCAGGTTACCCCGGTAACGGGGAGGTTGGATGAGGACCTGCTGTTTGAAAAGCGAGCAAATTGCTTCTCGGAAATTTCAAATTCCGATATATAAAAATCTCGCTGAAACTCGACATCTCGAATGATTTCATTCGCCCGTTGACCGCGCTCGCTTCTTGGAGCCCCTAGCGAGAAAGCCGAACCGGTAATTTTGGTGAGATAAATACCAAGAGGCCCTTGCTCTCGAGGTCTGGCTGTTCTGGCTCGGTATTCATTCAACGATTCGAGGTTCGGTTCCACTCTCGTGGTCTCGTCTTGAAGGATGACTACTTCAAATTCTTGTGGTTGAAAACCTTCTGCGTTAACAATTGCGGAGAATTTTCCCACGGGCAGTTTGATTTCGCCCGGTAATGCATAAACCCCTTGTCCTCCAATGCTCAAGCTGGCTGCAAATGGTGTTTTGACGGCTAGCACTCCCGTCGCCGGCTTCAAATCAAAGCTGACTTCCGTCGTCGTACTGCCAACGGTTAAGCTCTCAGCGACATAACCCGTTTTTGAGTACGTGACTTGTTGCGGTAAAGGTTGGGTCGGAATAAAGCGCCGTCCATCTTCACTCAATACTCCCCCAGTTATTTGTCCGCCCATCGGTGCTAAAGATATGGCTATGTCACGGACCGACGGTTCCAGCTTGACCATGATGCTTTTATCCGGCCTATTAGCGAAGCTGGATAGTCGTATCGTTCTGGGTTGGAAGCCCGGCTTTTCTACTACGACGTCGCTGAACTGTGACGTTGGAAAAATGCGAAGCGGCGTCGCACCTAGCCGTTTTTCTCCAGAGGACACTGAAGCTCCCTCTGGGCTGCTAGCAATATCGATTGCCCAGTCGCTCAGGTCCATAACGAGCTGAGACTGCCCCTCATGGCGCCAATCTACCTCTACAGTTTCAGTGGCTACCTGCCCGAAGGGCCCTATAGCCTCAACCGTTGTTTCTTGATTCGGAGAGATCTCAACAGACCTAGACGCCCCCGAACCTAATAGAGTGTCGCCGACTATCCAACGCACATCCGTGTTAGGTGAGGTGATTAATTCAAGACTCTTTGGTTTCGGCCTCAATAATTTCTGAACACTTGCAATAGCGTCATGTTTGTCCAGTTTGACGCTGAAAGATTTGTGTCCTGGATAACTAAACTCAATTTCAGCTTCGGTTGTGAAAAGTATAAGCCTGCCTCTGGAGTGGATCGCAGCTCCGTTTACTACCTCGATGTTAGCTGGAGTATTGGGTAGTAAGCGTGGATAGACTTCAAGCTGGTATAGCTTGCTCATGGCCATCGTAGCGGCGATGCCTACAACTGCCGGCAACATGATTATTAGCGCTAAGCCTCGAAACTTTCGGCGCCGTCGAACGCTATCGATTTGAGCTAAAAGATCAGCTTCCACACGTAAGCTTCAATGTTGCTCGCCTATCGAGGGGCGCATCTGTCAGGTCAAGGTAGTGGAACTCGTCCTCCATGCCGGCGCATCGCACTATAAACTTGTATTCGGCTTGCCGGAGCGAGAGAGTCTTCTCCAGAGTTGGTTCCACATAGCCTAGCCCAGGGATAAGAATAGTGGCTATGTTATCGGACTGAATTTTCACCTCTACTTCCAGTGCGGCCACCTGCAGTAATTTCCGTAACTGGCCAATTGACCCAGAGAGGCGTGCACTTCTCGATGCATATTTGGAAGCGGCCTCTAGCTGACGGTTCGCGTAGTTTTCCACATTGGGATCCGATAAGCGCTGTGGCCTGCTGATCAGCTGCGCCAGGTCCGATTGTGACCTGACTATTTCGTTCGCTGTTCGCTCCAAATCTTCTATTTGCGAGTCCCTGAGCTGCTCCGGAACATTACCAAGTGTGGCAAGTACTGCATCCCAGTCATCATCGGCTGCGTTACGCCTAGCAGTCTCATAAAGATCATCGCGAACAGTTTTTGATAGCGCCATCCCGGCTTGCCGGACCAGATCCTGTAGGAACGGATCCTCGGCAACCAATTGGGCCTCGCTTCGAGACTTGAAGATAACTTGCTCGTATTGACCTGCTGTCATCAGCTCTAAAAATTGAGTTTTTACATTGGATTTGCGGGCCTTCGCGGTCTGACCTTCAAGAAACTCAATCTCTTTTTGATGCACGTCCAAGCCGGTAACCGAGCGAATCTCATACAGTGCGCGTAACTCGGCTCCGCCATCATCTCTACCTCTGGCGTCAATTGCTGCAATTGCAGCCTCTGAGTAGCTGTTCATCTTGGAGCTGAGAGTCCAGCTCCATGCTGGAACATAATCTACCGCATAGTTTTTAAAAAAAGGCGAGTCGGTAACTTTATGGATTAGCGCTTCATTGTGTGTGGTTAGTGCATCGCGCAAGGTTGAGTCAATTTGCTGCACCTTCCACTGAAGACTGGCGTCAAGTTCTTCGATTTTTTTGGGGGGAACTTCCATGCCAGCTGATATCAGCGTGACTATTTCTGCTGCTAATTCCCCAAGTTCGACATCACCTTCTAATGCCGCAAGGCCGGCTAGCTGCGAATTATCCAAGGTTCGAGATGATACGCTCGGTGTGTCCACGATTTGCGGATCGCTTTCACGTTTTTTCAAGAGTCTTTGTTGGAATGGCTCCGAAGGAGAATGTGATAAGAAATCCTCTCGTGAATCTGTTGAGTTATTCGGTGTGATAAACAGCAATAGAGTTGCGGCCGCTAAGCTCAAGAGCACTAAGACAACGCCGATGTATATGCGCACCCTGCGCTTATTTTGGACGGCAGCGATGTTAACTGCGAGAGAAGAATTGTTGCTCACTGGCTAATCCATGTCAGGCGACGATATCGATTCTAAGGGCTCCTATAGCGCAACGTCAGGGATCTCATCTTGCTGGTAGGCTCGCTTGAGCGCAGATCGCCAACTAGAATATTGTTCTTGAGCAGAACCTTTGAGCTCTATCTGAGTATCTTCGAGTTCCATCACTTTGGGGGCAATCTCTGCATTCATGCTCTTACCCAGCTCGGAGAGAGTTTCCTTATGCGCTTTTGCCTGCTTTGAGTCCCCCATGGCATCTATTATTGCCTTGGCGCCCCCAGCGGCCAGAACAACCGCACCTATTTGACTCCCGTAATCCGTGTAACCCGCGTCATTTCCGACGGCAACTGCGCCAGCAATCGCCAGAAGGCCCACAGCTCCCATTACTGCAGCACGGTTTCTCGCCTCGCGAGCAGCTTTGGTTTCAATGAATGCTGCTCTTTGCCAGCTCGCGTATGCGTCATTTGATGAGTCCGTGAAGTCCTGATAGTCGGTTTGAAGATTATCAATGAACATCTGATCCTTAACTTTCAGAGAGGCGATGCGCCTCATCATCGGGTCTTCGCTGCTAGGGTAGGAAGTAATTTCTGTCGCCCCAAGCCAGTTGGTCGAGGTGTACTGACTAGCAAAGTTTGGCTCGAAGAACTCTGCGTAACGAAGCTCTTCCACTTTCGCGATCCTGATTAAGTCCCTGCGCTTAATCTTGTTAACTTTTTCTGTGATGTCGTCTGCGATTTCTACAAAAAAATCTTCATATAAGTCAGAGTTTTTCCCTTTCCTCGGGTCCTCCAGAGCATACTCATCTACGGTGAAACGATAGTTTTTCTGGAAAATTCTTTCCCCCTCGATGCTCACAACCTCTATTTCTAAATCAAATTCCTCTCCATTGGATTTAATTATCTTTCCTAGCGTATAGAAGTGGGCGCTGGTTTCAGAATCAGGTGTTGTGCGAACGCCGTTAAAAGCATCGGTGTCTGATAGCTTCTGGGCAAGCATTACAGCCCCTCGCACGGCTTCTGTGCGACGTAATTCCGGCCAAATAGCCTCCTTCTCCAGACGGCCTTTGTCCTCAGGTATATTCGGATCAAAGACGGGAACAACCATGAAAGGTTTAGAAACCGATGGCTCATTTGGCGAGTCAACAACTGCTTGCTCTACTGGTTTAGGGCCGACAGAGTAATCGCCAAATCCGCCACCGATACCCCCAGAGGTGGCGCAACCACCCTGCAAGAAAGCAAAACAAATTAGCAAACAGGCGGAGAAAATTTTGGTTGTGCTTTCAAATTTACTCATTTGCTCATCTCCTCGTAGCGCTTCATTAACGCGGCTTTAACGACGGGGTCTTCCTCTGCTTCTGCTTTTTCAAGGATACTGTCAGCCAGTGCTTTTCGATTGTCCGCTTCCGACAATGCTTCATGTTGTTTTCCATTGCCGCCAGAGTATCCGTTAAGAGGAGTTCCGGGCTCCGACTCCGATTCAGAGGCGTCCACGGATAAATCGCTCGATAGCGCTACCGAGATCTCCCCTTCCTCAAGAGCATTTGGGCTGCTTTCGGCATTACTTTCTTGCTTGAGCTCAGAACCATCTACCAATCGACCGTTTCCAAGTGAGTTCGAGGCTGAGCTGGTACCGCCGGCGCTAGACCCGCCAGAGCTGGAGCCAGAGCCTCCCTGCTCGCATCTTTCGGAGTCAGAGATTTCGATTTCAAACTGCTCGTCCACGAGCGCTCTGCGCTCGCCAGCTGTGAGATTCTCGCCAAGTTCTGTAAGGTCAAATCCATCCGTGCAGTCATCGTATTCTGATATCTGCGAGTTGGCCCAGTGCAGTTGGCTGGCGGCCGAAATGAACGCTACAAAAAAAAGTGACCGCTTGTGCCAGCGTCGTCTGTACCACCGTGCACGGTAATCCCCAAGCATTAATCTCCCCCACAATCCTTTCCGTGTGGCCCAAGTCACGCCATTCTAAATTTAATGGCTATAGGGTAGAGGTCAAGCCCGGGTATTAGAGTTAAGCTTTTAAAGCTAAAAGACCCGGCTCATCCATCCAGAAGCCCATGATGTGGCAAATATCTTGGATGCGCCATGCAAAGTTCGCCAATCATTTGGCGAGTCCCGCCAGTTCAGGACTTCCAATGACCCAAATCCCAAATCCCAAATCCCAAATCCCAAATCCCAAATCCCAAATCCCAAATCCCAAATCCCAATGCCTAAAGGGGTCATTTTTCTCTT
>Ga0181566_10003749_pt1 | contig 12439 bp, 10 predicted proteins | sample 101ome_15_FD_133762 | JGI IMG/M metagenome (GOLD analysis project Ga0181566, IMG submission 133762) | Coastal salt marsh microbial communities from the Groves Creek Marsh, Skidaway Island, Georgia - 101402AT metaG (megahit assembly) | ecosystem: Environmental > Aquatic > Marine > Intertidal... | reverse complement strand
TGTATGAAAAAGGAGAACCACCTAAACTTGGTGGAGACAGTGATATTCTTACGGCTTTCTTTACAGATATTGAAAGCTTTTCTACATTTTCCGAACAACTTTCTCCAACAGAGCTCGTTGAGCTGCTTAATGAATACCTAACAGCGATGACAGATATATTACTCGATGAAAGAGGAACCCTGGATAAATATGAGGGAGACGCAATCATTGCATTCTTTGGTGCACCAATGCCTCTTAAAGACCATGCCCAGAGAGCGTGCCGTGTCGCTGCTCTAATGCAAATAAGATTAACGGAGTTAAGAGCCTATTGGCAAAATGATGAAAAAGATTGGCCCGAAGTCGTTAAAAATATGAAGATGAGAATCGGTATCAATACTGGAGAAATTGTTACAGGTAATATGGGCTCAACCCAGCGAATGAACTATACCATGATGGGTGATTCGGTAAACCTTGCTGCGAGATTAGAAGAGGCAGCAAAACAATATGGTATATACATACAAATTTCAGGACAAACCCTAGAAAAACTTGATCGCCCAGAGGAATTTATTTATCGAAAGATTGATAAAATAAGAGTTGTTGGTAAATCTGAACCCGTAGAAACTTTTGAAATAATTACGATTAATTTAGATGTAATCCCAGAAATTTCTGATCTAGTAGATTCATTTTCCCAAGGATTAAAACATTATGAGAATAAAGAATGGGATAAAGCGATTAGTTACTTTGAAAAGTCTCTAGCCCTGGAGAAGTATAGATTCAGCGATCACATTAAAACTAAAACAAACCCCTCTGCAGTTTACATCGATAGATGTAATCAATTTAAAAATAATCCTCCACCTGAAGACTGGGATGGGGTTTTTGTATTGACAAAAAAATAAATTAAATTAGTTGAATTCCACTGGCAACGATACTGTAAATCTTTTTATCTTCATTAATCTTATCAATTTCACTTCGAGGTGCCCCTTCGTCCTCAAGTAAATGCTTTCTTCTTTCAACCGACTCAATTTTTAAATCAAAAATACCTTTCATCGCAACTTTCTTTGACAAAAAGTTACTAGGAACAAATATACCATAATCTTTAAAAGTTACTCTTACCGATTGGTCACCAGCCTTTAAATTTAACCAGCACCCCTTCTTCACACACAATTTTTCGACAACACCAGAGACAATTATCTCTTTACCTTTAAACTCAGAACTCTTTGAAATAATACTCTCAATAGCGACTGAGCTAGAGACTTTTACTTTATCTCCAAAGTGTGTGTCTGCTAAAACGACATTAGAAATAATTATCAATAAACAGAGAATGCTAATTTTCATTTAATTAATTCCTTAAAAATATTTCATATAGTTTAGCTTAGATTATATAGGAAAAATATTTTATTTTTCAAACAAGTATCTAATTCATATAATACTTAAAATAACTAACTTGAGGAGATTCAAATGCCTGTGGCGAATTACCAACAATATTGTCAAATGCTAGATAATGCTAAAAAAAATAAATTTGCATATCCCGCGATTAACGTAACTTCCACATCAACGGCCAATGCCGCAATCAAGGCTTTCGCTGATAAAAAGACAGACGGAATAATTCAAGTTTCAACTGGTGGCGGTGAATTTGCCTCTGGCCTTGGCATAAAAGATAAAGCAATTGGCGCAATTTCATTAGCTCAACACATTCATCTTGTCGCTGAGAAGTATGATGTTTTAATCGCTCTTCACACAGATCATTGCCATCCTCAGTATGTTGATTCTTTTATGATTCCATTAATTGAAGAAACAGAAAGAAGAAGAGAGCTTGGACTACCTAATCTTTTTAATTCCCACATGTTTGATGGCTCGGAACTTCCGCTGGAAGAAAATATAAAAATTTCAAAAGAGCTTCTTGAGCGATGTGCAAAAAATGAAATAATTCTTGAGGTTGAAACAGGCGTTGTTGGTGGAGAGGAAGATGGAGTCAATAATGAGAATGCTCCAGCTGATAAGCTCTACACCTCTCCGGAAGAGATGGTTTCAATGGCGAGAGAGCTAGCACCAATCGGTAAGTTCATGTACGCTGCAACTTTTGGAAATGTCCACGGTGTATACAAGCCTGGAAATGTGAAGCTTCGGCCAGAGATTTTAAAACATGGACAAGAAGCAGTTAGCAAAGAGCTGGGAGAAGCCATGACTCATTACCTTGTCTTTCATGGTGGAAGTGGCTCAGATATTGAAGATATTCATGCAACACTAAACTATGGAGTTGTAAAAATGAACGTCGATACAGACACTCAATATGCTTATACTAGACCAATTGTTTCGCACATGTTTACGAACTACGATAAAGTTTTAAAAATCGAAGGCGAAGTAGGTAGTAAAAAGCATTACGACCCTAGATCATGGATGAAAATTGCAGAGACTTCAATGACAGAACGAATATATCAATCAATTGATGATCTTCGCTGTGAAGGGACAACTATTTGCAAATAAAGTTTTTAAATAATAGATCTATAAAAATAAAAAAGAGCCTCATCAAGAGGCCCTTTTTTGTTACAGCTTAATTTTAGATAAAATTTCATACGTATTTTTGGAAAGTCCAGCTTTGTTCAAAACCATCTCTATTTCAGGTTTCATCAGTTGTTGTTGATGAGATTGTAGTTTTTCATAAATATTAAAACTGCTAGCAATTCTGGCACTAATTTGGGGATTGATTTCATCTAATTGACATAATTGGTCTGCGACAAATTTATAGCCTAAACCATCAGGGTGATGAAACTGTTTTGGATTATTCATTGCAAATTGCCCAATCAGCGATCGCACAAGGTTAGGTACTTTAATGTCAAAAACGGGAAGGTTAAAGACATCTTTTATTTTCTCCAAAGTATTTTCTTTTGGCGAAGTAGCTTGAACACTTAGCCATTTTTGCATCACCAATGTCTCGTTATTCCACTTTTCGTAAAATGCATTTAATGCTTCATCAACAAAATTCTCTCCATGATGACAAAGTAGTGAAAGTGCATTTATTTCATCCGTCATATTAGAAGCTGACTTAAATTCGTCATAACATAATTGATCATATGTTCTGTTACCTGATTTCATTAGATATCCAAGACATACCGACTTTAGAGACCTCGCCCCTACTTGCTTTGGCGTAACATTATATGGATCATTTTCGCCTTTTTTGATTCTCTCAAATAATTGAAGAAACTCTTTTTCATAACGTAGAGCAATTGTTTTTTTCAATACATCAATTGCCATTAAAACTGATGAAGTATTAATTTTTTCAAGTTTTAATCGAAGAGTTGAAAAACTTGGAAGACCTAAGCAAAAGGCTTTTGTTTCATCATCTAATTTCTCATCTTTTAATAGCTCACTGAATGCATTAATATAGTCGTCAGGTACATGGAGAGCTTCTCCATTTTCATCTGATTTGACAAGATTAAGTGCAACTTTGATGGCGAGATTTTGTGCCGTTTCAAAACGATTAAATGAATTAGAATCATGTTTTAAAAGAGCAATTTTTTCCTCAAAGCTTTGCTCATCTTCCACGATAACAGGTGCAGAAAAATCGCGATTGATAGAAAGGACAGGTTTATTTTTCACTCCAGAAAATTCATAAGTTTGCCGTTTCTCTCGAAGGTGAACAAAACCTTCATTCGCCCAATCACTTTTTTCCTTTTCATCAAGTGATACTAGTTCACCCGAAATCTCTTCTGCATTCACTCCAACAAGCCCAAGCTTTATCGGCATATGATAAACATTCCATAATTTTGGATCTAATGTTTTTGGACAACTTTGCTCAATAGTAACTTTTAAAACAGAAGTAACATCATCATACTTACTGGAAACATGAATTGTCGGGGTACCTTTTTGAGAGTACCAAAGTTTAAATTGAGAAAAATCGTAGTCATCATTTGCGATACTCATCGCATGGACAAAGTCTTCAGTTGTAACTGCTTGTCCATCAAATAATTCAAAATATTTATCCATTCCTTTTCTAAATCCATCTTTTCCAAGCATGGTATGGATCATTCTGATTACCTCTGCTCCTTTTTCATATATAGTTGCTGTGTAGAAATTATTAATCTCAATATATTCAGAAGGTTTAATCGGGTGAGATGAAGGGCCACTATCTTCAATAAACTGACTTGAACGTAGTCTAGCAACATCCTCAATTCTTTTAACCGTTCTGATATTTAAATCAGCGCTAAATTCTTGATCTCTAAATACGGTCAAACCTTCCTTTAAAGTTAATTGAAACCAATCTCTACAAGTTATTCTATTTCCAGTCCAATTATGAAAATATTCATGCCCTATAACACTTTCAACACCAAGAAAGTTTTGATCAGTTGCCGTTTTTTCGTCTGCTAATACATAAGCAGAGTTAAAAATATTTAATCCCTTATTTTCCATAGCGCCCATATTAAAAGAGTCAACAGCAACAATCATATAAATATCTAAATCATATTCGAGTCCGTAGCTCTCCTCATCCCACTTCATCGAATTTTTCAATGACTCCATTGCATGGCCACACTTATGTTCATTTCCTTTATCCACAAAAATTTGCAACTGAACACTTCGCCCTGAAATTGTGGTGTATGTATCTTCAACTACTGCTAGGTCTCCTGCGACAAGTGCAAATAAATAGCATGGTTTTGGAAAAGGGTCCTCCCACTTGGCCCAATGGGTACCATCATCGTTCTCTCCTTTTTCGACAAGATTTCCATTCGCCAGCATCACTGGAAATTTCTTCATGTCGCCGTTAATTTTACAACTAAACACAGTCATATTATCGGGACGGTCAAAGAAATAAGTAATTTTTCGAAATCCCTCTGCTTCGTTCTGGGTACAAAATATTCCAGAACTTAAATATAAGCCTTCTAGCTCGGTATTTTCCTTTGGGTTAATTTCCGTTACAACCTCCAAAAGAAAATCATCTAGCTCTGTTTCAAAAGATAATAGCTCACTCGTTATCTTTAAATTTTCAGAATTGATCATTTCATTATTTATTTTAAGGGAAACTAATTTGAGTTTTTCACCTTCCAAAGTAACAGTTCTTTTCCCATTTGAACTTGAAGATTTTGGATTAGAAACGAAGTGACATTTAGAAATAACCCTCGTTGCCTCAGGGTTTAGAAAAAATTCAAGATCACATTTTTTAATAACGTAATCTAATTGTTTATATTCAGATAACTTTTTGACAGCAGCAATTCCCTCTTTCATTTTGGTTTTCTCCTGGTTTTACAGTTTATCGTTACCAACTTTCAAATAAGTCTGTCATGAACTTATTAAGTCATGCTAGTAAGTGTGGTTTTATCAACAAATTAGGCTAAGCCATCCAGCTCAACAAACTGTATATAAAGCTTATGTTTGCCTATTTTTAATTGACTAACCTGGCCATTTACTGATAATTTTCGCTTTTAAGAATCACCTAACCTACTGGAATTCCTACAATGAATCAATCATTCAGTGATGCAAAAATTATAAAAAAAGCAAATATGCTCAAAGAAAACAATCTGTACCCATGGTTTAGAGCAATTGAAAATACTGTAGGAAGCAGAGTTTCTGTCTCTGGAAAAGAGCAGATCATGATCGGTAGTAATAATTATTTAGGCTTTACGCATCATCCAGAAGTTCAAGAGGCAGCTATTAAAGCAATAGAGAAGTTTGGAACAGGATGTACTGGTTCTAGATTTTTAAACGGTAACCTGAGCCTCCATGAAGAGCTAGAGGAGAAATTAGCGCAGTACACCGGTTTCGAGAGTGCGGTATTATTTTCAACAGGAATGCAATCAAACCTAGGCGCCCTCTCTGCATTGTGTGGCCCAAGAGATTGCATGATTTATGACTCCGAAAACCATGCTTCCCTCATTGATGCTTCTAGGTTGGCCATGGGCCCGACGTTTAAATTCAAGCACAATGATCTTGAGTCATTAGAAGATCAACTTCAAAGTTCAGTAAATAGATTCAAACGCATTATCGTTGTTGCTGATGGCGTATTTTCGATGACTGGCTCAATATGCCCAGTTCCTCAAGTAAGAGAGCTTTGCCAAAAATATGGAGCAGAACTCTACATCGATGATGCCCATGGAATTGGAGTCATGGGTGATAAAGGTCGAGGAACTGTTCATTACTTTGGGGAAACTCAAAACGTTGATTATGTCATGGGAACATTTTCTAAGTCTTTTGCTTCAATTGGTGGTTTTGTTGTTGGTTCTAAGGAAGCAATGGACTATGTACGACATACAGCACGATCTTTCATGTTTAGCGCATCAATGCCTCCAAGTGCAGTCGCAACAGTTTCTAAGTGCCTTGAAATAATTATGAGAGGCGATACTATTCACGACCAGCTATGGAAAAATGTTCAATTTATGCAAGAAGGGTTTTCTCAACTAGGCTTTTATACATATGACTCAAAAACACCGATCATTCCTATCTTTATGGGAGATGATATCAAAAGTCTAAAAGTAACAAACTTTCTTGAATCAAAAGGTATTTTTGCGACTCCAGTTATCAGTCCTGCGGTGCCAAAGGGAGAAGCACTAATTAGAACAAGTTATATGCCATCACATACACCTGAAGATCTGGCAAAGGTTTTAGAAGTATTTGCAGAGGCTAAAACCCTATTTAATATTCCAACAAATAACTAATTTCCCTAAGGGGGCAAAATGAACAACGTAAATGTAGTTCAGATTGATATAAAAAAAGACATCAACAAATTTATTGAGGTCCCATGGTCTATTTACAAAAATGATCCTCATTGGGTTCCTCCACTTAAAATTGCTGTAAAAGAGTTATTTAAGGCAAAGCACCCATTTTTTGAAGTTGGTGAAATAGAGTGTTTCCTCGCTTATAAAAATAAAAAAATTGTTGGTCGAATAGCTGCAATTATCAACCGAGCACACAACAAATTCTGGAATGACAAAGTTGGCTTCTGGGGCTTTTTTGAATCAATTGATGACGAGAAAGTGTCAAAATCTCTTATTGAAACCGCTGAGGTTTGGCTCAAAGAAAAAGGAATGAACTCTTTTAGAGGTCCAGTAAACCCATCAACAAATTATGAATGTGGCCTACTTCTAGGAAGTCCTCAAGACCCTCCGCAAATCATGATGACCTATAATCCGGAGTACTATAACGAACATTTTTCAAACCTCGGTTATGAAAAAGTAAAAGACCTTTTAGCTTACCAAATTGATTTATCTTTTCAAATGCCAGAAAAAATAACTCGAATTGCTGCTAGAATTGAAAAATCAAAAAAAGTTACCTATCGATTTATAAATAAAAAAAACTGGAAGAATGAAGTTCAATTAATGCTTGGAATTTACAACAAAGCTTGGCAAAAAAATTGGGGCTTCATCCCCATGACTGAAAATGAGTTCATTCATACCGCAAATGATTTAAAAAATGTCGTCGATGAAAACTTAATTATGTTTGTCCTCGTTGATGGTAAAGAAGCTGGTTTTATTGTTTGTCTTCCCGACTTCAACCAAGTTTTTAAAGAAATTCCTAATGGAAAACTTCTACCAACAGGAATTTTTAAACTTCTTAGGGCAAAAAAATATATCAACCGCGTTAGAGTAATTACTCTAGGTGTAATGGAAGAATATAGACGAATGGGTCTTGAAACTCTCCTCTATCAAAAAATGCATGAACAACTAAAAATAAATAAATTCGAAGAAGCAGAAATGAGCTGGATTCTTGAAGATAATTTAAATATGAACAAGCCATTACTCACGATGGGCGCGAAACCTTATAAGACTTACCGAATTTACGAAAAGACTATATAGTTCGTCTCAAAAAAAACAAGGGGAATTTTCCTACATCGATAGTGCACGGACCAGTTCTAAAAATGGCGTCTCATAATCTATTTTAGTCTCGAAACAATTTTCTAAAGAGGTAGAGGAAACCATTCCATTTTGATATATAATGGCCCTCGCCTTCTCTCCTGATATTAGCTCTTTCACAGCTTGATTTCCCATCTTAGAGCTGATGAATCGATCAAGATGTGTAGGCCTTCCACCTCGTTGAATATGACCTAAAATACAAACATGAGCATTAATTTGATGGTTTTTTTCCAAGTCATCTTGAACTTCATAGGACAAACCAGACTTTTCACCCTCTCCGACAATAATAATAGATGAAGTTTTTCCGCGCTTAATACCTTTTTTAATATCCGCTGCAATTCTATTTGAATCTATGTCTTTCGTCGGAAAAACAATGTTTTCAGCACCACAACAAACTCCCACATGGATGGCAATGGCAGGACTTTTTCTTCCCATTACCTCAACAATAAAGGTTCTCTCATGGCTACTGGCCGTATCACGAATTTTGTCAACAGCATCAATGGCCGTCTGGACTGCCGTATCAAAACCAATTGTGTACTCAGTTGAGCTTATATCGTTATCAATTGTTGCAGGAATACCAATTACTGGAATATCAAACTCATCACTAAAGATTTTTGCCCCCTTAAAAGAGCCATTCCCTCCCAATACAACGAGGCCATCAATATTATTTTTTTTCAAGTTATCATAAGCAGTTTTTCTTCCATCAAGGTGATGAAATTCCTTGCACCTTGATGTTTGAAGAATTGTTCCACCAGTGTGAATAATATTTCCAACACTAGAGACATCCATTTCCTTCATTTCATCTTTAATTAAACCTTGAAATCCACGTTGAATACCAAATACTTTTAGCCCTTCACTAAGAGCTGACCTGACAACCGCTCTTATCGCACAGTTCATTCCAGGAGAATCTCCACCACTCGTTAAAACTGCAATGCTTCTCATCAAACGACTCCTTAAGAGAACTTATAATTTGAATTATAAACATAGAATAAGTGATTGGTATTTTTTATACAAACTAATTAAAGCTAAGTAGTTTAATTTCTTTTCTTAGGAACAGTCTGAAAAATATAATCCCACAATGGGTTGCTGACACCATATTGTACGGGCTCTTTAGTATGATGATGTTGCAAGTGCCATTTTCTTAAAAAGCGGCCAACTCTAGAAGTCATCGGAAAGTGATGGGTGGCATAATGAATATAATCATAAATCAAATAACCAACTAAAAACCATCCCATAAATGTTTTTAAATAAATGGCAGGAACAATAGCCTTAAATATTAAATACAAGCCCGAGACAATAATAACGGCCGGTACAGGAGGCATAACAAGTCTTGTCTTATCATTTGGGTCATCATGGTGAATCCCATGAAAAAGAAAAATTATATACCTTCCAAGTCTTGACTTAGATTTAAAATGAAAAACAAAACGATGAAGAAAATATTCAGTGAATGTCCAAACAAGTAACGCAACACAAGCAGTGAGTGTGAATGATATAAAACTAAGATGATCTTTGATTACACCTTCTTTAAAAAGCCAAAAAATAACCGGAGACCAAAAAATTAAGGGAGTTATTGGGTGAACATGAGTCAGGGACTCCATAAAATCACTTTTAAATAATCGGATACTAGCAGTACTTTCTTTTCTCACCAAAGCCTCACATCGATCGTGCTTCTTATTTTATACTTAATGAATTATTATCAAACTTTAACAATATGTGGCAACAGGACATTACCAAGACGATGAAAATTCACGCATTAATTACCATAACTGTTTTATTCTCCCTAATAACTAAAACCAATTTCGCTCTGTCTAATGAGATTAAAGTCAGAGAGATTGAGCGCAAAGATAAAAATGGCCCATGGCCAGAGTTTGAAGTTATTACAACAATTAGGGCAACCCCACTCGAGTCTGTTGCCATTTATTACGCTCTTGATTACCAAAAAGAGTATGTTCCAGGCGTAATAAAAAGTGAGGTTATTGGCCAGCCAACCCCACTAGAGGCAATTACAAGTTATGAATTTAAAACCCCCTGGCCCTTACCTAATTCGACATATACAAATGGTTCAAAACTAACAAAAATCACCAATGAAACTTATCGAGTAAATTGGTGGTATATATCAAATAGCTCGGCGGACGATGTCTTTGGCAGCGCAACATTTGAACCAGACCCTCAGGGAAGTAAGTTAACATATCGCTCTTATATATCCCCTAAAAGCTCTCTCGCCGCTTTGTTTAAAAATACTGCAAGTAGCGATATTGCAAAAACAATAGAGGTGATAAAAAAACATATTGAAACACTCAAGGAAAAGAAATCTGAGATATTAGACAAGTATAAAACTAAAATATTAGACGCCCTATCAAATAAATACACATATAAAAAAATTTAACTTGGATGAAATACTAAACTCTATTAAGATAAGCACAGAGACATTTTTGTCGGGAAAAAGGAAAGGAATTCTAATTTCCCGGCACCTTAATTAGGCATTCTTGCACTGATCCTTTTTGTCGCAAAACTCGCAATCTTTCCCCATTAATTTACCTAATCCACCACACGAGCCAGTTAGTTTTTTACCGGTGAAAATAACCCCTACGGCCATCAGGAAAATGAATAGAGAAAAAACAAAGACGGATATTAAAAAATAAGGCCAATCAATCATTTATTAAACTCCTCTTGCCATCTCTTACTCTCAAAGACCTTAAAACCACCGTTATCACGAAAAATGATAAACGCAGAGAGGTTATTTTTAGTCAACAACTCTTTAGCTTGAGATAAGCTAGTAGAAACCAACAAAGCTGTTGCCCAAGCATCAGCTCTCATCGTCGAATTTGCATCGTGCACGCTGACACTTGCAATTTCATTTTCTACAGGTTTGCCAGTACTAAAATCTATGCCATGAGAGTATTTCTTGCCACCATCATTGTAAAAATTTCTATAGTCTCCACTTGTTGCCAAGGCTCCATTGTTTAGTGGTAAAATTTTTGTAACACCCTGAAAATTATTTAAATCAGGGCTCTCAATTCCTATTTTCCATTGCTTAAGCTTTGACCTTGTTTTTATCTCACCGCCGATTTCGACAAAATAATCATCCATTTGTAGGCTCTCTAAATAGAGAACAACTAAATCAACGCCATAGCCTTTAGCAAAGGCAGAGAAATCTAACTCTGAGCCTGAATTTAATTTAGTAAGGTTTTCACCGTCAAAATTAAAGTTTTTCATTCCACAGTAAGATTGAGCGACTCGAACTTCATCTAAACTCGGCGCCTTTGCTCGCCTTCCCTTGTGCCCAAAGCCCCATAAGTTGATGAGAGGTGATAGTGAAGGATCAAAAACCCCTTGGCTAAGTTTGTTCATTTCAAATGCTTCGGCAACTAGGATTTTTAGAGTTCTTGAGAGTTTAATTACTTGGCCTTCAACTGCCTGATTAATTTTAGAAATTTCAGAGTGAGGATCATATGTTGAAGCTACTTTGTTGAAATTAATTAAAATCTCTTCAACCTTTTTATGTACTCGTTCTTTATTGACGGGAAAACTTTTGGAGGGAACATATTTAATGTTATACGTTGTCCCCATCGTACTCCCTTTAAGGTGAACAATTTCTATATCCTTGGGAGAAAAACAAGAGCTTAAGCAAAAAAGGGCCACTAGTAGTAATGGCCCTCGGTAAATATTTTTTGATTTAAATTTCTTCAATTATCCACCAAAATCATCAAGCATGATGTCTTCTCTTTCAACACCTAAGTCAAGAAGCATATCAATCACACATTTATTCATGATCGGCGGCCCACATAAATAATATTCACAGTCTTCCGGAGCTGGGTGGTTTTTCAAATACTCATCAAAGAGAACCTGGTGAATAAAACCAGTATAGCCTTCCCAGTTATCCTCTGGTTGAGGCTCAGAGAGAGCGACATGCCACTTAAAGTTGTCAAATTCATTTTGAATTGAGTCAAAATCCTCAACATAAAACATTTCTCTTTTTGATCTAGCACCATACCAGAAAGAAACCTTTCTATCGGTGCCAATTCTTTTGAACTGGTCAAAGATATGCGATCGCATCGGCGCCATACCTGCACCACCACCAACGAAAACCATTTCCTTTTTAGTTTCTCTGGCGAAAAACTCTCCAAATGGGCCTGAGATAACAACGTCATCACCTGGTTTTAGATTAAAAATCCATGAAGACATTTTACCCGGCTCAACATTTTGAAGCCTCGGCGGAGGAGAGGCAATTCGAACATTTAGCATAATTAAGCCCTTTTCCTCAGGGTAATTTGCCATGGAATACGCTCTAATTGTCGTTTCCTTTGTTTCTGATTTATATTGCCATAAATTAAATTTATCCCAATCTTCCCTATATTCATCTGCTACATCAAAAGACTTGTAGTCGACAAAACCAGCAGGTCTCTCGATCTGAATATAGCCGCCCGCTCTAAAAGGAACCGCTTCTCCAGAAGGAAGTTCAAGTACAAGTTCCTTGATAAAAGTAGCAACATTATCATTGGACTTAACCTTACAATTCCACTTTTTGGCACCAAAAACGGAATCTTCTACCTCTATTTTCATGTCCTGTTTTACCGCAACCTGGCAAGATAGACGCTCTCCTTCTCGAGCTTCTTTTTTGG
>Ga0181566_10003744_pt1 | contig 12450 bp, 13 predicted proteins | sample 101ome_15_FD_133762 | JGI IMG/M metagenome (GOLD analysis project Ga0181566, IMG submission 133762) | Coastal salt marsh microbial communities from the Groves Creek Marsh, Skidaway Island, Georgia - 101402AT metaG (megahit assembly) | ecosystem: Environmental > Aquatic > Marine > Intertidal... | reverse complement strand
TGAGAACGCTAAACTTGTGGCCGCAGCCACGATCCAAATTTTCTTCATTTGAAAAGGATTAAGGGTTAATAAATTGATCTCCTATCAACTTAATTGGACCCAGATCACCTTTCCAAATAATGTGAAGAAGTTCGGTTTTTGAACAGGTAGGTAGATGGGCTAATTTACCTTCTGATCCTGCAATCTTTTTCATCAAATAAATCCCTGCAGGCCAAGGCTTACCGGGATTTTAGTAAATAAAAACCCCCAGCTTTACAGCTAGGGGTCGCGTTATAACCTTTAATCTTCCAAGGCCAGGGGTGCGAGCTCGGTTCAAGTGCGCCGAGAGTGTGACCTGGGTTATCTCGTTGTCATAAAGATATCGTTGATATGCTCGTGGTTGCGGGCATCCACCGTGAGGATGGGGATGTGTGCGCTGTTCTCAAGCAGGTTTTGGTCGAAGTTCGCTCCGAAGAGGTTAAGGATGCCGTCGTTGTGGTGGTTGACTGTGGCGATGAGGTCGCATTGGTGTGCGGCGGCGTATTTGATGATGGCTTCATCATAGCTTAGGTCGTGTCCCACGTCGATGGCTTGGGTTTCAATGCCGCTGTTTCGGAGGTAGCTCTTGGCAAAGTTTAGGTTGCGAGCGATGGTGGCGCCGAGGAATTCGTCGCGGTTATCTTCATAGATGAGAAGGACTGCGGCACCAAGGGGTTTGGCGATGGCGGCTACGGTGCTCAGGATTTTCTTGTCTTCACGCTCTAAGGTGATAGGCACGGCGATACGGTCGAGGACCTCGTCGTCGTAGACTTCACGTTGGGTGATGATGTGTGGGATGTTGCTGCTGCTCACCACTTTCATGGCATGAGAGCCGACGAGCTTTTGGATGCCGTGGGCGCCTTTGGTGGCCATGATGATTAGGGCACATTGATGGGTTTCGGCTTCTTTACCTATGGCTTCATTGTAGTCCCCCACGGTAATGTTGTGGGTGATGGTGATGCCGGCGGGTACGTCGATGGCGCAGAAAGCTTCGAGCTGGGTTTGGACAGCGCCTAGGTCGGCTTCTTTTTCGACGGTGTGGAGCACGTGGAGGTGTCCGCTGCCGTAATTGGCCACAAAACTTAAAGCGTAGCGCAATCCACTGGTGGCTGTATCGCTAAAATCTGTAGGGACAAGAACTTTCATAGTATCTGATTTAGGGTAAAAGCTGCGCCTTCACACCGTAAAGTTACGATGTGAGGCGAGCTAGGGAAATACAATTATCACGTTTTTTAAACGCCTTAATGTAGGATTTGTACGCGTTGAACCCATGGAGTAGCGCCGTCGAGCACCAATATATAGGTGCCGTTCGGAAGATGAGCGACAGGGAGTCGTCCGCCTTCGAGTAGGCCTTGGTCCATCACGCGACCGCTAAGGTCAGAGAGCGTGTAGGTCGTGCCTTCTAGGGAGCCAGCGATGTGAATGAGATCGCGAGCTGGATTTGGGTACAGGGCGAGGTCTCCGAAGCATTCGATGATGCCGATGCCGTTCACTTCTACGGTCACGGTGGCGGTATCAGAGTCGCCATTTGCGTAGCCGATGAGGGTGAAAGTACCGGTAGCGTTGGCTGGACCCCAGGCAATGTCAAATAGCGAATAATCAGGTTGCCAAGTAACTACTGTCCCGTTCGTAATAGAGAACGAAGCGCTATCGAGCCATTGGTAGTTTAACACATTGTAGGTCGCGTTTGCGCCGTAAATCGAATCTGAAGGACCGACCAACACCGGTGGAGGCGGCGCTACGAAGAATGAAATAGTATCGATGAGGCGCTTGCCACAGTAGCCGTTGATGGCCATGGAATCCAGAACATTTTCGGAGAAAATCATGGTATAAGGACCAGGCTGCATGGTATCGGCTGTATGGAAGGCGAAGGCTTGGTAGTTGCTGCTCATTACCGTGCTTCCGGTGACCGAATTTGCGTTGCCGTTGCCGTCGAAGAGTTGTATTTGGACGCCGTCGAAGTTTCCGCTGGTGGGGAACACTGGAGCGGCTGTGGTCACGAGAACCTCTTTGGTGCCGTAGCTTCCTACAGCGCCGGTTGCGCTTACGTTTGAAGGTGTGGTGGCCGGAGCTGCGACGATGTTTACGAGGATCTCACGCTCGGTGATTCCCATGATTTTAAAGGTGCCGGTGGTGTCTTTCGACCACTCCACAATCTTCACGTTGACGATTGAGTTTTGCTGCATTGGCGAGTTTACTACCAACAGGCGGTTGGCCGTATCGATGCTCACCATGCTGCTAATTCCTAGTGGAGAAGTGTTGCTGTAGCCAGTGGCATAGGAAATGTTTGTGGTCGCCGCGCTTTTTGCAGGGATTATCTGGAAAGAGAGGCTATCGCCGTCCTGATCAGCTTGACAGATTTCGAATGGGAAATAGGTGTTCACATAAGCGGTAGCGATATCAGGTTGGATAACAGGGCTATTATTGTATGAACGAATAGCCGGCTTTCCCGTAACTAATATTGAAGAGATGTAAATTGACTGTGAAGAAGGGTTTGCCAAATTCGTGATTCCAAAAGGGCGGCAACAAGTGGTATAGTAAAAGTCATAGCCGCTGTTATTGTCAACGGTGACGGTGCCTTCATAAGTAACCACACCTACGCCGTAGCTCGAGCCACAATTGCTCGCCAAGTTGTACGAGTTGCTGCTGTTTTGAGTGAGCGATAGCGAAGAGGCCGTTTGTTGGTTGAGCTTCTTGTAGTATACCGTGGAACTTGTAGGAAGAGTAATCCCGTTGAGATCACGGTATAGGTGCAGGGTCACTTTGTAGGTGCTTGTGTTGGCACCGGTGCTCTGGTGTTCAAAGGAAAAATGGCCGGTCAGTAGGTGTGAAGCGGACAATGAAACACTTACAATAAGTGCAATAGCAAGGAAAACGTTACGCATAGGGCGAAGGTCTTAGGATTTTCTCCGAAAATAAGGATTATTTGGTCTCGAATATTCAATTCAATTAAGAGTATCGCTTAAAAACAAAGCCAAGGTCTCATATGATACAGGCAGTGTGTAGAATTTATATCTATTTTACCAGTGAATTAAACCATTTATTTATGAATCATTATTGTAAGCTGCTTTTGTCTTGTCTTGTTTTTTTTGGCGTGGAATTACAGGCTCAAAACTTAAGGACATATGAGCGTATTGAACCTGAGTTCACCACAGTTGATCGTCTTGTGGAATTAAAGTCAGGAATGACCAAAGAAGAGGTGTTAAATAGCTTGGGAGTTTATCCATTTGATATCCTCTACAACCAAGAAAATGAATGTGAAATACATATTTTCAAATACGCTAAAACGAAACGAAGACATCCTTCAAGAAACAACAATCCTGGAACCTCACAACAAATTGATGATGGTGAACCATTTTACGATGATATGGATGAAGTTGCGGTTTACTACAGAAATGGCGCTCTTGAGGCATTCATTGTAGAGTCATTAGAAAAAACCACATATGAGCTGTTAAATTACGATGCACTTCTGGCAGAACAATGTAATCCAGCCGCGCCTGTAATGCCTCCTCCGCCTCCTGTGCCGCCTATTCTTGGATGTACCGACCCGCTGAGTCTAAATTTCAATCCAGAAGCGGAAGAGGATGATGGTTCCTGTGAATATTGCGGTTGTGGCTATGTTAAAGCAGAGTATGATTCTGAAGTCGAGCAACTTACTTGTCCTCCCTGCCTGCCCAGTAAAGAATTATGGCAGTATTGGATTGCCATGGATCGTTGTGATTTAATTCAATCTTGGATTGAAAAATATCCTCCGTTGTTTAATAATGTTCCTAAAGGATTTTTAGAAGAATGTAAACCAAAAGAAGATGCTCCGATTGAAGAGGAGTGCGATTGGTGTACTATGCTAGAGAAATCGGGGATGGAAATAGATCTTCACTCTATCGATGTGAAACTTAAAAAAGAAAACTCATGAAAAAATACAGCTACTTAAGTCTTTTTGCTCTTTTCGCGATATCATGTACAACAACTGAAACAGTAGTTGTAGTTGACGCTGCCCCTACCTCATACATGGTAGACGATTATTATACTTTGATGTCTGATGCCTATCATTTAAGACCCGGCATGACCTATCAAGAAGTCAAATCAGTTCTCAAACAGGATCCATACGAAATTCACCAGAATATTCAGGATAACTGTATTGTGCTTTCGTATAATCTCAAAAGGAACGCGAGAATTCACAAGGACACCCAACAGCCTGTGCCAATGGAATTTTATAAAAGTTCGGACGATTATAACCTCACCTACCAGAAAGCGGATACCTTTTATTTAATTTTAGATTCCAGCAATAAGAAGCTTAGAACGTTCTTTACAAGTCCGAACAAGCAAGATATCGAAAGGTATAGCATGCTTCTACGTCGAGCTAAGAACGTTTGTAATGACCCTAGAATTGCAGATGACTATATGTCGCTGTGGGCGGCAGATTCAAATCCAAAAGGAGAGACGACAGAAGTTTCTGTTAGAGGGTTTTTAGGGAAATAAAGATGTTGCTCGAAGCTGCTTTCGCAATCAGCTTGGCAATAGGCCAAGACACTTGTTCTATTGATTCCGTCAGTGTTTTCACCTCCGCGCATCATGTAGCGTGCGCCGGGGATTTCAAAAACTGGGATGAAGTATTAGAGTTTAGAGACCTTGCAAATCGAGAGGGCTTTGGTTCTAATGCAATGCTTCAATCAGACAGCTCTTATTACCTATCATTTGTGCTCTTTGGTGATAGTACAGCAGTAAAAACACAATTAGACAGATTGAATGAAATATTGAAGATGTCCTTGAGTGCCAGGCAGATTACATTCGGAGATGTACGAAGACAACGCAAAGTAGCAATCGCGAATAGACCAGATCAATACTTAATTCTCGATAGTGAAAGGGCTGAAGAATTTATATTATGGGAGATGCAGCCAATTATAAATCTACCTAGGCCTGACTCTACGAGAGTATTGACAGATGTGGATACTGCATCTAATGATGATAGCTTTTTAGATTCTATAAATGTTCGGGAAGAGAACGTTGATTTTGCTTCTCCCTTGCTAGATGATAGGGACAGTATCCCTACAATTACATCAAGTCAATCTACAATTAAAGACAGTTTATATTTCGTTGATGAATTAGATACGGTTAAACCCGATGAAGTGGAATTAAGTTTTGATAATTCTCCCAGTGGAATTATTGTAAGCGATAGTTTAGCAAACCCTCAGGATTCATCAGGTTTTCTGGCAATCAACGTAAATGAATCAGTTACTGATTACGAAGAAGTTAACGATCCAATTCCAGAGGTTGCCCCTAGGGTGAAGGAATATTATGAGGGCGTAGAGTTTCAAATTGTATTTGGCAGTTATGATGATGTTTCAGCGGCTAAGGAATATTTGAAAAAGCTACAAACTGAAGGGTTTAATGCAAGTATAAGGGCTCATCGCGGATTCTATCGAGTCGGTCTAATCTATAGTTATTACCCTGACGAAGAGTTAGAGCTTTATAGATCAACTCACGCACCTTGTTGGTTGGTAAAGCTGAATATTGGAGAAAATTAACGGTGTTCGGTTAGGCATAGCTTCAATTAATTTCAAAAGCGAGATATAATGAAGCCTCAGATTTATATCCCATCTACATCCAAAAAAGTCATTGCCTTTATCATCTAAGTAACCTTGTTACATCAACAATTGCAATCGCTAAATTCTTATAGAGCACTTGAGCAAATAATAGATTCGTGAAGCATTGCAACCCTTCTCTGATTAAAATACAGGGTCAATGAAAAACAGTGCTTACGAGACCATTGTGGATTTAAAATTCAGTTGTTCAGGGCTATATTTCCTAACTCGAATGCTTCACAAGATCAGTGCTTTGGTACTAATTGTCATTGTAAAAAGGGCAAAATCTTTACATACCTCGTACCATTGAAACTTACCTAAAAGAAACTTGTTGTTCAAGCTTAAGTTTTTGTTTTTAAGGGTGTTACTAGAGTATAATTTACAATCAAGATTTAGCTACGGAAGGTTATTAACAATCGAGTAAATGGAGTGAAGCAGAACATGCCTTAAGCGCAGTATTTTCGGGAAAAAATAAATTTTACACAATTGTTAATAAGTGTGACAAAATTTCTATTTTGCGACGTTGAATAAACCATGTACACCTTAAATGAAAAAGCTTTTTGTTTTGTTGGCTTTGATTGTTGGCCTTGGTGCAATCACCTTGAGTTGTAGAAATGACTACAAGGACAAGTATATACACTTGTTGGAGGAGCACGTAAATTCACTCAATCAAGTACCAGTGACTTCGGAGCCGGAAGAGGAATCTGTTTTTACCCCACTCTTAGTAGAGGATGTACAGCGCGAAGCCATGGACTATTTCCACTTCCTCTGTGGGGATGATTCTAATCTATTGGATTACCGTGTTCGTTTAGCCGGCGAGGGTAAATGGATTATCATATACCGAATCAAAACTCAAGAAATTGATGAGTTTGGATTCAACGTTGAGAGGTCTGTCGCGATCACCGGTTTTGAATGGAATGGTCAACTTCGTTTTGATGACTCAACTCTAAAACTCAAATTATGCGATTAATATTGGGTCTCATAGGATTAATTTTCCTAGCCTCGTGTGAGCCACGATATATTATTCCAAACTCGCATGCAGGTCGTTACTACGGAATTGATTCAGTATTTAGAAATCAATTAGCTCTTCAAATTGAAGACACCTTGGTAAACCCCATTTACTTGGATGTGGATTATTTAGGAGAAGGGTTATATGATGTATCAAACGCCAATGGTTTTTGGGTAAGAGATGGATTGTTAACCCAAGAAAAGATTGCAGTTGACATAAGTGACTTTAAAGGTTATATCTATTTTTTTCAAGACTCCATATATCTCACTGCTGATTCCGAAACTGATTTGATGGAGGTATCGCATAAAGCATCATTATCACGATGAAAAATAAAAACGTGTTCATAGTATTCTCTTTTGTCTGTGCCCTAATGGCTACGGGTCAATCCCTTGATACTATCACAGATAATTTGCAATCCCCTGCGGTTCTTGATATACTTTCTAATCGCCCAATTGTAAATAATCGTAATTCAGAACCCCAAGAAAGTAAGGTCATCCCGAAAGGCGCTGAACAAAAAAGGAACGTTCGTAGAAAAACCGTTACCGAAAAAGCTCCCCAAGAGAAATCAATATTGATGAGGGAAATCTCTCAATTTGCACCAGAAGACCAATTTAACATTTCGGCCTTTAGAGAATTAACTTATGAGATTTCTGATTACACCACCCAAAATATTGAATTACCAGGCGTTTTAGGAGAACGGGTTCGTACAGGTGACGGCAGTGTTGAGCTGATAAAAGAGAAAACGATAGTACGTTTAGAGCTAGATACTGCTGGAATTGCTGGGGATATCGGCTTTTTTGAGCGCCTAGTGTATAATACATTGGATTTAGATTTAACTAAGGATGAGGTTTCAGTCAAAATCTGGGAATTCCCTTATTCCGCTGCTCGAAAAGCCAAAAAAGTAAAACAAGCTAGTGACAATAATACTCAAACGACAGAAATCTTGGTTGTCGATGATATTGAGGAATCCGGTCCATCCATTTTTACTAAATGGTGGTTTTGGGTTGCATTGGCGGTTCTTTTGGGCCTTATCGTATTCCTAATTATTAGATTTAGAAAAGGAAAAAACAACGTAGAAGATGATGATCTATCCATAGATAACTCATCATTCAAGAAAATGTCGCTAAATGCGTTAGACAAAGCTCCTGTTTCCTTGAAGAAAAGTGAATTTAAAAAGCTTTTGGTGGAATCTCCAGAAAGCGTTTCTCTATTCATGGAGAATATTATTGAAACTGGACAAGAAGAAGCTCTGACTGTTTTTGCAATGTTGGCAAAGCCTTACCCTGATTTAGTTGGACAGATGAAGCCTCACATGAGTTACAGCTCATATTTAATGATTTTAAATAAAGTAGATGAGGATATCGAGGAAAAAATTGATCCAGATACTCAGGATAAGTTTTTATTGACATTCAACAATACGGTAAAAGCATTATCAAACGAGAAAAATAGTGTTGACAAAACCCCGGATCACAAAGTGTTCGGATTCTTAACACAGCTCAATGATATTCAAATATTTAAGTTGATTGAAGGTGATAAGCCTGAATTATCTAGCGTCTTATTCGCCCAGCTTCCGGATGACCGCAAGCTTAAAATTATGGAGTTGTTGGATGCAGTGGAAAGAGGTGAAATGCTTCTAAAATTAACAGATATGTCTAGGTTGCCGCTATCTGTTATTAGAGACATTGGTCAGCGCTACGCCAAGAAAGCCAAAGAAATGGCAGGGCTTTACAATATCGATATAGATGGTATCGGTGCAATAATAAATACGCTCGATGAGCTTGAAGAAAATAAGCAGAAAGAGATTCTTGAAACGATGCTTCAAAATGATTTAGATAAGGGTCAAATCGTTGAGCAAAAATTCATAGGGTTCTTTAATCTCCACAAAATGGATCAAGAAATTCTTCAAAACGCCTTGATGGATTTTGAAACCGAGGAATTGTTAAACGCACTATTTGGTGCAGATAACGCCACAGTAGAGGCAATATTAAACACGCGTCCTCCGAGGGAAGGTGAGATGATTCGAAGTGAATTAGAGTCTGGAAAAACTGTTTCAAATATTTCGAGGGCTAAGGCTCGAAAGTCAATATTAGCGAGAGTAAGAAAGTTTGTTTAGGAAGTATTACATATCAATTTTAGGGTTGTTCTGGATGGTCGGTTTGACTGCCCAGAACAATGTCGTTTTACCCCCTGAAAGCGCATTGCTTGAGCTACAGGAGTCATTGCACTATTATTTTAGTAAAGATGTTACTTCGGGAACTCGAGTATTTGTTATGACTCCAGAACGGGACGAGAACGTGCCGTCAATTTACAGAGCAAGGGTAGAGGGCATAGTAGTTTCCGCATTTGCGGACACCAAATTCGATATAGTATTCCAGCCCTTCTTGAAAGAAGAAACCATAAAAAAAGTGGAAAGCACTGACTCCACTTTTAGGGTTGCTAATCAGTCATCATACAAAACTGATTACGGAAACATGAGGTCTCTTGTTGATACAATGAAGGAATATAGTATTGATATTTTGGTTGCAAGTCATTTATATCGATCTGTCAATGAAGGCTTGATACTCGATGTTTGGTTTATAGATGCACGCACCTTGGAGTTGAAGCAGACGTTTAGGGTGTATACAGAAAACGTCATTAGACAGATTAGGGATTACACGGGCTTAACTATTTCTGCTAGACATGGTATTTCACCTGATGCTTATGTAATGCGTTCCTATGGGAACTCTCAAGCATTGACATTGGGCCCAGAAATAGAAACGATTTTTATTGATGGGATAAATGTGGCAGTTGGACAATCCATGCTCAGGTCTTCAAACATTTTGGTGGGAGGACTGGAAATCGGGGCAGAAAACACCTACTTAAAAACGTTCATTGACAATATTTATGGAATTAACGAATTCCAGATTAGAAGCTATTCAATGGGAGCGTTTATCCAACTAAACATGCTTCAAAACAAAAGAGGTATAGACATCCTTTCATTGCAGGGTAAAGGCGGGGTATCGAAGACCTCCGTTTTTAACACAGCATATACCTTGAGTGCTCTAGGGAGAGTAAGATTATCGGATTGGTTTAGTGTGTTCGGTATGGGTCAATGGTCCACAGAATTGGCCATTCAAACGCCGTTTAAGCAAACAATAAATTTTGAAACACCTCAATTATGCGCAGGCATATCCATACATATTTAATCAGTACAATACTGTTAATCTCGTGTGTACCATTGGACTACGTAGAACCCAATGGCATGCAACAAGATTACTCTAGACAGAACGACGCTACGCGCAGCTTCTATCATCAGTCTATGGTCTCACCTATCATTGTAGAGTACCAAAACGGAACCGCTAGAGGAAAGATTTTGTACGAGTTAGATGATCCCTACGTCGACATCAATATGACATCAACTCCACGTCCGTCAACAGCACCTGAAGGATATTATTCTGTTGATGAGGTGAATGATTGTTTCAATTTCTATATCACTGCTCAAAAAGCAATAATTGACGATGATTTAGAATTGGCTAATAAATACATCAACAAGGCTCTCGAAGTGATGGAGCTTAAACCTTTCTTTGACTTAAAAGGATCAATTTATTATTTATCCGGTGACACTGTCAAAGCAAATTATTATTGGAACTATTTAAACCTTGAATAAATGAAGTTTTCTGTAACCACCTTATTGGCTTATGTAATCTCGCTATCTGTGTTGATGGTGGGATCATTGGAAACCGTTGGAACGTTTAATCTCACCAGGATGCTCCCGGATTTCTTACAAATCCAATTCTTGAACATACCATCTTTATTTGTTGTCTTGGGAGGGGTATTAACAGGGTTGTTTGTCATGTACCCTACTGGTACTGTATTGACAGCCGTTGGGACATTAAGACATGTCTTTAGCCACTACAATTCAAAGTCTGATTTAGTTGAAAAGCAAATTGAGACCATTTTACAATATCGTGCAGATTATGCTGCGGATAAAAATGGTTTTTTCCAACGTGTCAAAGGAAAAACATCCGATGCAACGACACGATATATGTTTGATTTAGTTAGTACCAATTACTCAACTCGCGAGATGAGAGACATGGCAGACATGTACCTAGATAAAAGGCTAACCATGGAGATTCAGAAAGCTGATGTACTTACAATGATGAGTGCAACTTCACCAGCTTTTGGGATGTTTGGTACTATCCTAGGTCTAGTGGTCATGCTTGGTAATTTGGATGATCCGTCATCGGTAGGTCCAGGTTTGGCTGTAGCATTGCTTACCACACTTTATGGTGTAGCCTTTGCAAACCTAATCTTCGCACCACTTGCAAAAAAGATTAGACACAATATGTCCATTGTTGAAACTCGTGAGAAGGTAACCATTGAAGGCGTAATTCTCATTAAAGAAGGTAAGTCAGAGTTAATGATCAAGGACCAATTGTTCTCACTACTCGGTAAGGGAACAGGAGAATAAATCAACGGCATATGGCGAAGCGATTTAATCAAAACGACGGGAACGACATCAACACGGACGCATGGTTGTCCACTTATGGGGATATGATTACTCTCCTGTTGTGTTTTTTCGTGATCTTCTTCTCGGTTTCAGAAGTTAATGTAGCCCTGTTTGAAGATTTGAAGAACGGTTTTAAAAGTGATGTCTTGAATAAAGAAACCAAATCTCCGATAAAAATGCTATCGGAAAGACTGGATTCGATTTATGACAATCCAGAAAACGACAACCCAGATGTAGAAGTAGATCTACTTAAGAGAGGGATTAATATCCGTTTAGCTTCGAATGATTTGTTTAGAAGTGGAGACGCGAAATTATCTCGTTCTGGGCAGAGAACGGTTGAGGAGATAACAGTATCCTTAACAGACATTGTGGGACAGTTTCATTTGACTTGTGATATAGAAGGTCATACTGATGATATACCGATACGGAGTTACAAGTTTCCGTCGAATTGGGAATTGAGTGCCTCACGCGCTGCCAACGTTCTCCGCCAAATGATTGATTCGGGGATTCCCCAAGATCAAAGCCGTGCCATTGGATTCGCAGACATACGCCCTCTCATAGAACCCCGAGATTCGACAGGTTCTTTGGTGCCAGGTGCGCGTGCGGCCAACCGTAGGGTAGAAATAGTGATCCATTACTAAACATCTAACCAAGCCAACCTCATAAGATTCCCTTGAACTTAAGACTGTACATATCATTTATTGCGCTTTTATTGAGCACTTTCGCTTCCGCCCAAACGGTAAGCGCAGGTCTTGATCAAGACATATGTGCTGGTTCCTCTGTAACCCTAAGCGGTTCTGGCGCCAATTCATATACCTGGACGAGCTCACTAAGTATAACCGTTCAGGACGGAGTTCCTTTCACCCCAATTTCCACAGGCTTCTACATCGTCAATGGTTATGATGCTTCAAGCACATTAGTAGGTTCTGATACGGTAACGGTTACCGTGAATCCTTTACCGTCGGCTCCTACTGCGGCTACCTCCTACACTTATTGTCAATTCGCATCGAGTACTCAACTCACTGCGACCGCAACTAGTGGTCACACGTTGGTGTGGTATGCGAGTAATGGAACAACAGTTTTATCTGTAGCACCAACTCCTAGCACGTCTTCAGTTGGCTCTACCACGTATTATGTATCCCAAGTCAATACTACTACAGGTTGTGAAAGCAGTAAAATTGCTATTTCTATTCAAGTAGTAACTCTTCCAAACTCACCAATCACTAGTAACATTGCCTACTGTAAGGATGCGGTAGCCTCCGTGTTGAGTGCGACGGCGAGTACGGGCAATACGTTGGTGTGGTATGATACGGACGGTACGACGGTCTTGAGTGGTGCTCCGACGCCATCGA